>Ga0209172_10000182_pt1 | contig 190324 bp, 175 predicted proteins | sample LarsenN4metaG_FD_184113 | JGI IMG/M metagenome (GOLD analysis project Ga0209172, IMG submission 184113) | Hot spring sediment bacterial and archeal communities from British Columbia, Canada, to study Microbial Dark Matter (Phase II) - Larsen... ... | reverse complement strand
CGAAGTCTTTACGTTGCCTACTGACTTTGAGGTGCTTTCTGCTCAAGCGATTTCTCGCTTTGATTCTGTTTTTAGAACCCTTCTTAGTCTTAGACAATCTGCGTTGCAGACGTTTCAAAGACTTCTCACTTTTACGCAGGTGTCTAGGGTTTTCAACCTGATTCCCCTCGCTATCGGTATAGAAGTGATTAAGTCCCACATCCAAACCAATAGTTTTACCCGTTGGTTCTCGCTTTTCTAGCCGTTCCTGGTCGATACAAAATTGGGCATAGTACCCATCGGCACGACGCACAACCCGTACTCGCTTGAACTGTTTCAACTGGTAGAAATGCAAATCACGGGTTCCCCAGAGTTTGAAAGTTCCTGCTTTAAACCCATCGCTAAAAGTGATATGGCGACGGTCATCAGAGAGCTTCCAACCACTGGTTTTATACTCAACAGAACCATGCGTCTGTTCTTTTTTAAAACGTGGATAACCCTTCTTCCCTGGTTTAGATTCTCTTACAAAGTTTGGAGCGGAGGCTGCCTCCGCTCCAACTTTGCGCTTCTTGCAGTTATCAAAAAATCTAGCAATTGCAGACCACGCTCTTTCAGCACTAGCTTGACGAGCCATAGAGTTGAGCTTGGCAGCCCAAGGGAAATTCTCATTTCTCACAAGTACAGCGCAATAAGCACTCAACTCATACCTGCCGATGTTTCTGTTGTCCATCCAGTACCGGAGGCAAGCATTACGGACAAAACGAGCAGTTCTGATCGCCTCGTCCAGCGATTGATATTGCTCGTTTGTTCCTTCCAGTTTTGCCTCAAATACCAGCATCTTTACGTCAAACTCACTGACGTAATAATATCACTGATTTCGCTTTTAGCCCTCGATTCATGAGGCAGTGCATTGGGCGGCTCTGCCGACTTGAAGCAACTGCCGTCTCCCCGCCAAATCAAAGATTATGGCGGGAGCCTTCTCTCGGAATTAGGTAAAGCAAGAGATAAAAAGGATTGAATTTGAATCTTGCTCTGTTTCTAGCTAAAATAACACTTTTGGGTATAGTCATTTGGGGAGATGTCAATAATTCAGGTTGTCATCTAGGTTGAGAGGGTTGAATAATTTAATAGACATGATTCGACCTCAAGCTATTTATATTCCCGAACCGCAAATTCCCGACCCTGAACCTAACCGAGTACCAGAACCCGAACCAACTCCGGGGCCTACAATTCCCCCTGCTTTCCCTGAGCCTGTACCAGAAACTGTACCTGCTCCCATTCCCCAAACAGTTCCAGGGCCTATTCCCCAGACTATACCCAGTCCAGTTTAGTTTTTCTTTGTCAACAAACTCAAAATCTCAAATCTAAAATGCTAAGAGCCGGAATTGTCGGACTTCCCAACGTCGGAAAATCTACTTTATTTAATGCTGTAGTCGCTAATGCTAAAGCAGAAGCGGCTAACTTTCCATTTTGTACCATTGAACCTAATGTCGGCGTTGTTGCAGTACCGGATGAACGTTTAAACGAACTTTCTAAAATTTCCGGTTCAGCACAAATTATTCCCGCACGCATCGAGTTTGTAGATATCGCCGGTTTAGTGAAAGGTGCTAGCCAAGGCGAAGGATTAGGGAATCAATTCCTTTCTCACATTCGAGAAGTTGATGCGATCGTTCATGTGGTACGTTGTTTTGAAAATGATGATATTATCCACGTTGCTGGTTCAGTTGACCCAGCACGGGATATAGACATCATTAATCTAGAACTAGGTTTAGCAGATTTAGCACAAATTGAACGCCGCATTGAACGCACCCGCAAGCAAGCACGCACCAGCAAAGAAGCACAATTTGAAGTAGCGGTTTTAGAAAAGTTAGCTGCGGCTTTAAATGAAGGTAAATCAGTCCGTCAAGTCAGTTTAAATGATGAAGAAGCAGAAATTATTAAAGGCTTAGGACTGTTAACTAATAAACCCATTATCTATGCTGCAAATGTTTCTGAAGATGACTTAGCTACAGGCAATAATTTTGTGGAACAGGTGCGACAAATTGCATCTCAAGAAAATGCTCAAGTGGTGATTGTTTCTGCTCAAGTAGAAGCCGAATTAGTAGAGTTACCAGAGGAAGATAAGGCAGATTTTCTCGCTTCTTTAGGTGTAGAAGAAGGTGGTTTAAAATCTTTAATTCGGGCAACTTACACTCTATTAGGTTTGCGGACATATTTTACTAGTGGGCCGAAAGAAACCCGTGCTTGGACTATTAATGCTGGAATGTCAGCACCCCAAGCCGCAGGTGTAATTCACTCTGATTTTGAACGTGGGTTTATTCGCGCCGAAACCGTTGCCTATAAAGATTTAGTCACAACTGGTTCTATGAATGCGGCCAAAGAGAAAGGTTTGGTGCGGAGTGAAGGCAAAGAGTATATTGTCCAAGAAGGCGATGTGATGTTGTTTAGATTTAATGTGTAATTAGATCGTGCTGCAGAAACGGGGACTCTAAGCTGTTGCTACGGGGTTGGCTTAAGCCACTCCCCTAGTTGACTGTATTTATGCAACAAATTACACAGTGCATAAATGAAAACAGACGAATTTAATGACATCGCTTAATCCTTGCTGCGTCTTCAAATTGCTAAAAATAAAAGGCTTATCACCGCGCATTTTTTTGGCATCTTGTTCCATGACGCTCAAATCTGCACCCACATAAGGTGCAAGATCAGTTTTATTAATTACTAATAAGTCAGATTTGGTAATACCAGGGCCACCTTTACGGGGAATTTTATCACCCGCCGCAACATCAATGACATAAATTGTTAGGTCTACTAATTCAGGACTAAACGTAGCGGCTAAATTATCACCACCGCTTTCTAAAAACACTAAATCTAACTGACTGAAACGCTGTTCTAGTTGTTCAATCGCTGCCAAATTCATCGAAGCGTCTTCACGAATGGCTGTGTGCGGACAACCCCCAGTTTCTACTCCCAAAATGCGATCGCTAGCTAAAGCTTGAGAACGTACCAAAAATTGAGCATCTTCTTGAGTATAAATATCGTTTGTCACGACGGCAATCTGATAGCGATCGCGCAATGCTTTACATAAAGCATCTACTAAAGCTGTTTTACCTGAACCAACTGGCCCTGCTACCCCTACTCGAAATGTGGTCACGTTGCTTTGCTCCGAATTTAAAACTAAATTTCCAGTATTATTGATTGATAATTTTCAGCTTCTAAACAACCTTGTATACTGTGTTTCATGCTGCATACTGGCTAAAGATAAACCCCAACTACAACAACTCAGGTCATCATCCTCTAATTCCATAATTTCTAGTGTGGCAGCACTGATTAATGGTTGTATATTCAGTAATATTTCTTGTCCTGCTGTTTGTCCTAGGGGTATGAGTTTGATGCCAGCTGTGATTAAATTAGTTACCCAGCTATGCAGATATGCTAGTAAAGCAGCTTGAAGATTGATTTGCCAATGGGCAGTCGCTAAACCAAAAGCGATCGCATAATTACAGGGATTACCCACAGCATTAGCTAAATCTAATACTTGCGGTTGTATTTTAACAAGTAACTGCACTAGCGATCGCCCCATTTGCCAGCTAGAATTGCGTAACTCTTGGGTTTCTCGCGCCGCCGATAACCACAAATTCCAATAGCGTAATTTCTCTAAATCGCCTTTGCTGACGGCCTGATGTACTCTCAGCATGACCGCCGTTTCTACTCGAATCGCTCCATAACGCAGTTCTGCTTCTAACCAATGTTTTAAGCTGTCTGGGTTAGTAATTATGTTATTTTCTACTAGAGTTTCTAAACCTTCCGAATAGCTGTATGCTCCTACAGGTAAGGCAGAACTCGCTAGTTGTAAGAGGTGTAAAAATTGGCTATCAATGAGCGTGATGGTGTCCATAAGCACCTAATTCTGGCTGAAAAGGAACAATTTCTTCAGTGATTTCCAGCCCCATCTGTTCTAACAGGGTGCGTAAGACTGGATCTGGAGATAGGCGTAAATAGTTAGGCGTAATTTCTACTGATACATGACGATTGCCCAAATGGTATGCAGCCCTCATTAATAAAAGTGGAGTAGCACCAATAACAGTGAAAACTGGTTCTGGTTTAGCAGTGATTCTAATCAAACTGCTATTAGTTTCATCTTGCAAAATATCTCCATCCCACAGTACTGTACCTCTGGGTAAACGTAAAAACGCCACCTGACCATCTTCTGTCTCAAAACGGTGACGGCTACGAGTGCGTTCTTCTGCTGTCAGGGCCAAAGTAAAAGCAACTGTTGTCTCAGAGTTTGGTGGTTTACGTTGCGTCAACGTCAGCATAATGCGTAATTTCTAATTCGTAATTACGATACAAGAAAATAGGGAGTAGAAACTATCAATTCCAACTCCCTAAAGCTATACCATCCAAAAATTTAAACTAGAGATGGAAAAATTCCATCCAAAATCCCAAATCTAAAATCCTCAAGTCCATTCCAACCATCCCTGATAACCAGTAACGATGCGATTCCCGTCTTTGAGGATGTGAACTTCTATTTGGTCACTAGCCCAAGTAATTTTGTCAGCAAAAGCGGGGTTGAAGACGCGAACTTTTTGATTCCGAGAAGAAACGGGGGAATCTGGAGAATTAATTGCCAAAGATTCCACAAACGGCCCATCAATCAAAATATCTAGTTGTGCTAACAATTCCTGAGAACCTGGAGGTGCGGAGGCTGATTGTAGTTCCTTGAGAGTAAAACCAGTAAAGGACATGACATTTAAACCCGCAGCTTTGAGTTTACGTGCTAAATCAGCTAAAGCGGATGCTTGCCAAAATGGTTCTCCACCAGAAAATGTTACACCTGTGTTTTGGGGCTTGCTTAAAATTTGCTCAACTAAACTATCAATACTCACCAATTGGTTAATCTCAAATGTCCAGGAATCAGGATTAAAACAGCCAGGACATTCACGGGGACACCCCTGTACCCAAACAACAGCACGACAACCGGGGCCATTCACCTCTGATTCATCAATGTAGCCCATGATGTTGAGATAACCAGAAGGAATTTCTGAGCGGGTGGATGGGTTGGTTGGCTTAGTTTCCATCTATGTTTATTCCTTGAAACTGTTAACTATGACAAAGCTATCGGGACGCAACGCACAGGAATTTGAGTTGTAGTGTAGATGGCATCAGCTAAAGCATTCAGGACATCAACACCGATACACTTGAGTTGGCTAAAATCACCACAGCCGGATTCAACCGCATTATTTCCCCTAGCATCCAAATGACGAACTAAAGCACGCGGTCGAGATGGGACGTTAAGGTGAATCTCATCAGGACTGAGACGCTGTAGTAGTTGGATGTAATCTTCTAGCATTTCTGTTGTCCAGGGAGACAAAAGCATCGTTTGGATAGCAAGATGTCCTGGATATTCTTTACGAAATTGGGTGATACCTGCCAAAATATCAGGTAAATTGATTTTCGCCACAGGCTGATTGATACGCTGCCATTGATGTGACGAAATCGCATCTAATTTGACGGCTACAATATCAGCTAATTGCAAAGCGTGGCGCACCATGCGATCGCCTAAGAGTGTACTGTTAGTTAATACTACTGTAGGTAAATTGGTTAACTGTTTAGCGATCGCTAAAATTTCTTCTAAATTTAGAGCTAAAGTCGGCTCTCCACTACCACTGATCGTAACTACATCTATTTTTTTATAGGGTGCGAGCGATCGCAACTCTTCAACTATTGTGCTTGTGGGTACGAAAATCTGTCGTTGATTCGTATGGACTTCGATTTGCCCTAATTGACAATAGACGCAATTAAATGAGCAACTAGATACTTCCCCTATCGGATCAATACCTAGCGATCGGCCAAATCGCCAAGATTTGACAGGCCCGTAGACAAAGGAACGGTGAGAATTTAGTGCAGATTCGATGGCTTTCATACTCGTCCTCTCGCTGGAGTGGCGATCGTCTAGGTTTTACCATCCAACATTTACCACTAGAAGATGAGGAACTTGTGAAGAATTGGTCGGTAGTAAGTAGTTATTAGTTTTCTCCTGATACTTTTCTACTTTTTCTACCTACACCTCTACCTATTTAAATGTATTCAGTGAAAAGCTCGTGACTGTTGACTAATCACTAATCAATAAGTGATTTCATGGATGTGTTGGTAGCAAATAGGAGTTATATTTAAGCATAACTCTTGAGATTACATAAATTATTTATCAACGATTGGATACCGCAATATTACTTAAGAAAACAGTTTTATTGCATTTCAATCACTGTTTCAATTTAATTAAAGTGCTGGAAAATTTCTCATAAATTATCCTAATATGAATCTAGGTGATTACCCAATCAAAATTCTCCTAATTGACAACGAAATTGAAAATTGGCATTCTTTATCAAAAATTTTTGCTCCGCTCAATTCTCAAATAGAAAGATTATCTCTTAGTCAATTAGAAAATTATTTAAACTTAGATTTTATCCCCAACATAATTTTAATAGATATTTCTATCGCTAAACTGAATGATCATAGAATTAATAACATATTAAAACTCAACAATCAAAAATTAGAAATACCAATATTTTTACTTGTCTTCACCGAAGAAATATCTTTAGTATTTAATCAAGTTAAATTCAACTTTGCTGACTACATTATTAAACCATTAAGACCAAAAGAAGTTTTAATTAGAGTCAAAAACCAACTGAAGATTCAAAAATTACAGCAACGCTTATTGACAGAAACACAAAAATGTCAACACTTAACTACCGAACTAGCACAAAAAAATCAACAAATAGAGTCGATATGTAATATTGCTCAAACAAAGATTGAACCACAAAACCAGGATAATCAAACAAATCAGACAGTCGATGCTCTCAAGTTATGTAACTATAACTCAGTATTAAGCCAACTAGCGAAACATCAAGCACTATCTCAGGGAGATATATCTGCCGCTTTTGCAGAAGTGACAGAAGTGGGAGCTATCAATACAGGTATTGAAAGAGCTAGTATTTGGCTATATAAAGTAACAGATCATCAGATTCAATGCTTAGACTTATTTGAAAAAACTGCCCAAAAACATAGTAAAGGCTGGACTTTATCAGCAGCAGAACATCCAGAGTATTTTCAAGCTTTGCATCAAAATGAAGTGATCGCAGCTGATCATGTCTACCAAGACTCGCGCCTACAAGAACTATTCCAAACTTACTTTAGTCCCTTAAATATTACTTCTATCCTGTATATACCCATCCGCCTAGGGGAAAAAACGGTAGGAGTATTGTGTTTAGAGTCTGTGGGAGTAGTTCATCATTGGACACAGGAAGACCAAAATTTTGCCCGTTCTTTAAGTAATTTAGTCTCTTTAGCATTAGAAGCACGAGAACGCCAACGAGCAGAAGCAGCCCATCGGGCTTCTGAACAAAAGTTAGCCTCAGCCTTTAGAGCCTCGCCTGACCCCATTGCCTTGTGTACTTTTCCAGAAACACGCTACATCGAGGTTAACGACAGTTTTTGTCGGCTATTTGGTTATTCTCGTACACAGGTAATTGGTAGTACCAACGCCGAATTGAATATTTGGGTAAATCCCCAAGAATGCCATTTTCTCTCCCAAATCCTGCAACAAACAAAAGCGTTACGCAACCATGAAGTTGATTTTCGCACTTGTAATGGTGAAATCAAAACGTTGCTGTTAAGTGCAGAAATGATTGAAATAGACAGTAAAAAATATGTCTTAGCGACAGCTAAAGATATTACCGAACGCAAGCAAGCAGAAACTGAAAGCCGTTTATTGCTGTTGACGACTCAAGCCATCACCCGTGCTATAGATGTCAAAAGTGCCTTAACTCTAGTTCTGCGTTTGATTTGCCAAACCATCGGCTGGGATTTTGGGGAAGCATGGATACCTAGTGATGATCACAGTGTTTTAGAGCATAGTTCAGTGTGCTACTGCGAAGAGAGCAGTCTGGAAGAATTTTGCGATCGCCATCAGACCATCAACTTTACTTTGGGAATGGGACTACCGGGACGAGTATGGCAAACAAAAAAGCCAGAATGGGTTGAAGATATTTCTTTAGTCAACCAATCAACATTTTTACGTTCTTCACAAGCTGCCAAAATCGGCTTTAAAGCTGGTTTTGCTGTTCCTATTCTCGCTGGTAGGGAAGTAGTAGCTGTTTTAGTATTTTTTAAGCGCAGTACCATGTCTGTAGATAGACGATTACTGATGCTAGTCGGTACTGTAGCTACTCAGCTAGGTAGTTCAATTCAACAGCATATGATTGAAGCTGCCCACAGGCAAAGTGAAGAAAGATTACAGCTAGCTTTATCAGCCAGTGAATTAGGCTTGTGGGATTGGAATCTCCGCACAGGAAAAATTTATCGTGACTGGAAATGGCAGGATATACTAGGCTACGCAGAATCCGAGGTTGATAATAATCAGTTAGTCAACAAACAATTAATTCATCCCGAAGACTTAGTCGCTCTCAGATCAGCTATTAACGCCCATCTCCAAGGTATGACATCTGTATATGAGATGGAATTTCGGATGCGTTCTGCCTCTGGGGAATGGAAATGGATACAGTCGCGTGGTCAAATCGTAGAACGCGATGAACAGGGCGTACCTTTACGGATGACCGGCACGAACAAAGATATTACAGATCGCAAAACCCTAGAAAAACAACTAGAACTGCGGGAAGCTCGACTCAATGCCTTTTTCAGTGGCGCACCCGTAGGCATGAATATCTTAGACCACAAAATGCGCTTCATGCAGATTAACGAATTGATGGCAGAAATTTATGGTAAACCATCAAAAGACCACATCGGCAAAACACTCCATGAAATAGCACCTCAGATTGACTCTCTAGTCACACCATTTTGTCAACAGGTGCTATTAACGGGTGAAGCGATTTTAAATCGGGAACTCAGTATTGCTACCTCTGATGCACCTGATAGTTTGCGTCATTTTTTAGTTTCCTATTTTCCTATTCCTGGAGAAGACGATCGCCCCTCTGGTGTAGGTACTGTCATGCTAGAAATTAGTGGACTGAAACGCGCAGAAACGGCATTACGTGAAAGTATAGAACGAGAAAGAGCGATCGCTCAAGTGATTCAAAGGATGCGCCAAACCTTAGACTTGGAAACTATTTTTACTGCTACTACCGCAGAATTACGGCAAGTGCTGAATTGCGATCGCGTCGTTGTTTACCGTTTCCATCCAGATTGGAACGGTGAATTTGTCGCTGAATCCGTCAGCTCAACTTGGGTTTCATTGATTGAATTACATCAACAAAACCCCAATCTCACCAAAGATGCTTTAGCCAATGGCCGTTGCGTCCTTAAAATGTTGGATATCCAAGAGATGCAACTGCAAGAACAACATATACCACCTACTACAAGCACAAGTTTTTGTTGTGTATCAGACATCTACCAAGCTGGCTTAAACCCTAATTACATCAATCTTTTAGAACAGTTTCAAGCCCAAGCCTATATCACTGTCCCCATCTTATGTGGTAATCAACTTTGGGGATTATTAGCTAGCTATCAAAACTCTAGTCCTCGCCAGTGGAAAACAGGGGAAATCAACATCGTAGTGCAGATTGGCAATCAGTTGGGAGTAGCTTTGCAACAGGCACAATTATTAGCGCAAACTCAACAGCAATCACAAGCATTACAAACTGCTGTCACAGCAGCAGATGCCGCCAACCGAGCTAAGAGCGAATTTTTAGCCAACATGAGCCACGAATTGCGAACACCTTTAAACGCCATTCTGGGATTCACACAACTCATGAGCCATGACAACACTCTCTCCTATGACAATCAGCAGAACCTAGCCATCATTAACCGCGCCGGAGAACATCTACTGAACCTGATCAACGACATTCTAGAAATGTCCAAAATTGAAGCTGGCAGAAGCACTTTAAATCTCAACAGTTTTGATTTAATTCGGATGTTGGATAATGTGCAAGAAATGTTGCAAATTCGGGCAACAGCCAAAAGTTTAAATCTGGTATTTGAATATGCCCCGGATTTGCCTCATTACGTACAAACAGATGAAAGCAAACTACGACAAGTTCTACTCAATATTGTAGGCAATGCCATTAAGTTTACATCTGCTGGCAGTGTCACGCTTCAGGTAAGTTTAGGGACTAGGGACTGGGAACAGGAGGAAAAAAATACCATGCCCCATACCCACCTTACTTTCGAGGTCAAAGATACTGGTGCAGGGATTGCTTCACAAGAACTGGAATTATTATTTGAAGCTTTTGGACAAACTGAAAGCGGCAGACAATCACAACAGGGAACAGGATTAGGATTGGCAATTAGTCGCAAATATGTGCAGATGATGGGCGGAGAGATTGCGGTCAATAGTAATTTGGGAAGAGGTAGTCAATTTACCTTTGATATTCAAGTCGGTGTCATGGTTGCACCTGATACGTCCATCTCCTCAGTATCTCGTTGGGTAACGGGTTTAGCACCTCAGCAAGACCAATATCGCATTTTAGTTGTAGATGACATACCAGATAGCCGTCTGTTATTAGTGAAACTCCTCTCATCTATTGGTTTTGCGGTGCAAGAAGCGGCCAATGGTCAAGAGGCTCTTACTGCCTGGGAAACATGGCATCCTCATGTCATTTTCATGGATATGCGAATGCCTGTAATGGATGGTTATCAGACTACTCGCTTAATTCGCTCTCTGGAGTTGGAGCATCAAAAAGAATGCACGATGATGTCAATGACTACGCTAGGAGCAAGCAGAAGAGAAACTTGCTTGCAGTTGGAAAAATGCCTTCCTGAAGCTTCCTGGCATGAAAATCACCCAGTTCCCGATTCATCTCATCCCCAAACAATTATTATTGCTTTAACTGCTAACGTTTTTGAAGAACAGCGAGCAGCAATGATCCAAGCTGGTTGTGATGATTTGATTAACAAACCATTTCAGAAATCACAAATTTTAGAAAAGCTTAGTCGGTATTTGGGTGTCCGCTATCTTTATCAAGAAGATATTCATCAAAAGTGCAGTATCCGACAAAAATCTTCAGGAAAATTACTAAATACTGACGATGTATTACTTTTACTATCCCCAATGTCTCAAGAATGGATAGCACAAATATATCAAGCTGCTGCTCAAGGTAGTGATGACTTGATTTTAGATTTAATCAAGCAAATGCCTAATGAAAATCCAGCGTTACAAGAATATTTCAGTTGTTTAGCTCATAATTTCCAGTTTGAAAAAATTATGGAATTAACCAATGATTTAGGACGTAGGGGTTAAAGAATGGAAAAGTAAGCAATATTAAAAAATCATTGATTATTTTATGTTACTTGTCTCTATTGATGAGTTTAGTAATGTCCATAGCTGCAAATCAGTAAAATCTGGAATAGCCATAAACGCACCAAATTCTCGCAACCCTTGAGGATCGTGCGTAGACGCTATACCAATAGTCTGAATATCGGCTGCAACTGCTGCACGAATTCCAGAAGGAGAATCTTCTAGAGCATAGGCTTGTTTTGCTGTGATGCCCAACTGCTTTAAAGCTACTTGATATGGCATAGGTTCAGGTTTACCTGCTATACAATCCTCTGAGAGTACCACTGTATGGAAAATTTCTTTGATGCCCAAAAGCTCTAGCATAAACTCCACATTCAATCTAGGAGCATTTGTAACTAAGGCACGTTTTAGTTGATGTGTTTCTGTCCACGCTACTAGTTCAGAAAAGCCGGGTAATGGTTTAAGATGGGAAGCAAGTTGACGAAACATCGCCTCTTTTTGATCAGCAAACTTCTCACCTGCGGCTGATGATAGATGTGGCAATATATCTTGAACAATCTCTGGATTTAATCGCCCACTAATCCGAGATTTGTAGAATGTTTCATCAATTTCAATGCCGTGGTTTAACAGCATTTTTTGCCATACTTGGTAATGTATGGGGTCAGTGTTCACAATAGTGCCATCTAAATCAAAAAGAATTGCAGTGAGCATGATTTTCGGAACAATGTAACTAATTGTTAAGCTAACATCAATAAGTTTACATTGTTTTTTGACATCATCTTGAAGTTATTGCTGTTAGTGCTAGTGGGGTGTAGCCTGTACTGATTAAGGAATAATAGGCTCTAGCCACCAAGCTGACTCCTCATGATAAATATTGCAGCCGTTCTACTAAAAACAAATGATAGCCGCCACAAAAGTTCTTCATATTGATCGCCTCTCGGTACAGATTTACAAATCCGAGTTAGACATGGCTCAAGAAGTTGCAAATATTGCCCAGCAGTATTTACAGTCTATTTTGCAACATCAGGAGCAAACCGCTGTTTTATTGGCAACAGGTAATTCGCAACTTAAATTTCTGGAGGCTCTGATTAATTTAGGTGGTGTAGATTGGTCAAGAGTGACTTTGTTTCATCTTGATGAATACTTGGGGATTAGTGCTGATCATCCTGCTAGTTTTCGGTACTATATGCGAGAACGCGTAGAAAAACGGGTATTTCCGCGCCAGTTTCATTATATTGATGGTGATACTTTAGAACCTTTGACAGAATGCGATCGCTACACCAAACTACTACAAGCACAACCTATTGACTTATGTTGTCTTGGTATAGGCGAAAATGGACATTTAGCTTTTAATGACCCGTCTGTGGCTAATTTTCAAGATCCTTACAGCATTAAACTCGTAAAATTAGATACAGCTAATCGACAACAACAGGTAAATACAGGTCAATTTCCCCGTCTGGATAGTGTACCTCAGTACGCTTTTACCGTGACTTTACCTTTGATTTGTTCTGCTCAAAAAATCCTTTGTCTAGCACCAGAACAACGTAAAGCAAAGATAGTACAAAGGATGTTACATGGGTCAATCAGCCCAGATTGTCCAGCTTCTATTCTGCGTCAACAACCTCAGGCTAGTCTCTTTTTAGATGTCAATTCTGCTAGTTTAATATTTTAGTCATTAGTCATGAGTTATTGTCCTATTTTGCTTCTTATTTTTGAATTCCCAATTACTTCCAAAATTGGACAAACAAGCTTCTAAATAAGGGCAGTCCTCACAACGTAGTTCTTTTCCTGGATGAGAACAAGCGCAAGGCAGATTAAAAAAACATTCAGATGGATCTTGAGGTGGTAAGTATTTTTTAGATATCAATTGTAAAGCAGTTTCTTGTAGACAAAAAATACAATCTCGTAACATTCTTATTATCCCTAATAACCCTAAATTGACGGCGTACTACCCTGATGCAATAAAAACACGTCAATAGTCAATGTTCATTTATTTTTCCCCTTACCCCCTTTTGTTCAAAGGTGGACAATTACGCTACAGACCACCTAATCCATCTTGACACCTCATCTTCTACTATAAAAACTTGTTTTTGCGAATTAGCAGTTTCCGTGACAACAACTCTTAAAGTGACCATGTATACATTATTGGTGAGGGAGTTTCCATAACCAACTACTTTACCTAGATGCCCAGTGTTTTGATTCAGTACATAATCCCCAATGGAGAACATAACACCACTTCAGCATTTAAAAATATATCCACTATATTGATTAATTCTCTGCAAGTAGATAAATAAAAACTTCATACTTTTAGAGAGTTTTGTTTTTGACTTGGGAAATATCTTAGACATAATAAATTTATTACTTAAGGTAGAAGATATAACAAAAAATATAAATTCTAAATTCAAAAATATTATGCTATCCTAGCATTTTGGTTGGATAATTTATATCCCTGGCTAGAATTTGAAGAACTCATGTCAAATAAAAAACCCGTACTTGTAAGATACAGGTTGCTAAAAGAAATTATTGGCTTTTAAACAGAATATATCTCCTCGTTTTATACTAATTGGAATAAATTGCTTCCCTATATGGAAAAGCAAAATCTAAAATCCAAAGTTGATATGAGAGAGCATAGCTAATTAAGGTAGCAGAAAAATTGGACTCAATTAGCTAGAATATATTGCTGTTTTTAGTATTTGGTACTTTGCATCATCAGTTACTGTTTATGAGTGCCAATTCTCTTTTCTTTCTGACTATTTCCAAATATTCATTGCGAGTTCCGTCTATGCGATAGTGGTCGCAAATTTGGCAAAGTTTAAGCAAGTCTAAGCGACTGAATACCTTTTGGCGTTCTATTCCATTATCGTTTCTCCAACGCCAGAAAGTTGTGCGATCAATACGGCGATCGCTTTCCGGCCACCTTCGTCTTGATAAAAAATCTACGACTTCTTCTTCATAAAAGGAATAACCTTTCGGGAGTTTGATCAGTTCATTTTTTAAACAGTTAAGCGGTATGAGTGGATCTAGCGCAGATAGTCTCATGCCAGCAAGCCCTTATAGTCTTGGTAAATTCAGTTAAACGAAAGGCTTCATGCAAAACGGTATTATCCAATGTGTATTATGTCACTGTACTGTGTCATTTATAGAAGATTGATTCATAAAGTAATCAGGTGAAGATTGATAATCAGCCTTTATTACTTCTAGATTCACCACTACATCTGCGCAACAGTATTTCGGACATTAATCACATAAAATAACTCTATTTATACTCAATTTCAATCTATATGCAACAAAATTTGTTTTCATGAAAATGGGAATAAATAAATATAATAATAGGCTGCTATGCAGTATAGGAAAGGGATTAGTCGAGGCTCAGTATAGATTAACTGGGAGTTAAATACAGCTTTTCAATCAATAGTTTAATGAAGAATTATTCTTGTATCTTTGTTATAATAATTTACTGATATAATTGCAAAATTTTCATTCTTAGGATAGATGAACTAAAAAGCAAATTTTTATTTATGACAATTTTGTCACAATAGCTAAAACTGCTAGAGAATTAATATGCGATTTCCTAAAGAAATAACTATACTCCTATCTGTGTCTCTTCCTATTTTCTATCTCCTCTGACAGCTAGATAATTGATTCTGCCCGCCTATTTATTGGATATGACGAATCACCTCAGAAATCGACCAAGCTTGAGCTACTGCACCTCTAGGATGATGTGGTGGGTCGCCATCAAAAATTTCAGAAATAGAACCAAGACAAGCATCATGCAATAAGTGATCTAACAAAGGTTGCCAACTAAAAGGCAAGGGTTGTTGGGGAATAAAACGCTGCCAACTCCGAATAAAAGCACCAATTAACCAAGTCCAGACAGTACCCTGGTGATAAGCGCGATCGCGTTTCTCGCTATTACCTACACATTGGCCCATATATCCTGGATCTGCTGGGTCAAGACTGCGAAGACCATAGGGGGTCAATAAGCGATCAGTAGCTAAATACAATACTTGACGACCTTGGGATGGTAAAAAACCACAATGATGTAAAGATAGAGCTAAAACTGCATTGGGGCGAATTTGAGCATTGCGGCGATCGTCAAAATCGATGGTGTCGTACAAATAGCCTAATTGTGGATTCCAAAATTTTTGCAGGGAAGCTTTTACTTGTTGTGCCTGTTGAGCATAACGTTTGCCCTGATTAGCTAAACGTACTGCGCTACCTACTTCTAACTGACTTAAGCGTTCTGCCCATTGACTCATCCAACATAAAGCGGAGTACCACAGAGCATTAATTTCAACTGGTTTACCAGGACGCGGTGTGACTGGTTGTCCGCCAATGACGGCATCCATCCAAGTCAGGGCTACTCCGGGTGCATCCCAACCCAACAATCCATCAGTTGCATCGACCTGAATGTTATAGCGTGTACCACTGATAAATGCTTTATGAATTTGCTGTACTACTGGAAACTGTTCAGCTAAAAATTGCCAATCTTGAGTGGCTTCTAAATACAGTCCCAAAGTTTCAATCCACCATAAAGCTGCATCAATACCGTTATAGACAGGTTCACTGTCCATTTCTGGAAAAGAATTAGGGATGAGTCCATGACGACAATAACGCCCAAAAGTTTGTAACAAACTTTTAGCTAATTCAAAGCGTTGTGTGACTAACGTCAATCCAGGTAAAGCAATCAAGGTATCTCTTCCCCAATCATCAAACCAGTGATAACCAGCCATCACCGTAGGGCCGTTAATAGAAGCGCGATGGACAATAAATTGATCGCCCGCTTTCAATAATTGTTGCCAGATAGCAGATTGGACATGGGGTATTGGATAATAGTCATTTTCCCCCGCTTCCTTGTCTCCCTTTTCTCCCCTGTTCTTAGCCCCTAATTTCCAGTTCCCAGTCCCTAGTCGTTCTTGCTCTGCTTCTACGGCTTCTGTAAAGGTATCGGATGTAAGAGGCTCTATGAATTGTTCGGGAAACCCCAATCGTGCTTCTAAGGTGACTGCGTCTCCTGGTTTTAGGGTCACTGTTAAATAGCCAGGGCTAAAGAGGTCTTCGCGATCGCCTAATCCCCGTTCTGTTTCTTCTGGAAACTCGTAATTCCAGTACCATACGGGGTCTGCTCGATATTCTCCTTGTGTCCAACGCAATCGCCAAGGCGTACCAAAATGCCCAGAAATCATCGCTTGTAGACAAACTTGCTGATGACCAAGCAATTGAGAAAACTGTAAGTCTGAACTATAACTTTGTTGACTATGGAAATCGCGATCAGCTATGAGTAATCGCAGCCTTAAAATTGCCGTTTCTCTACCTTCGTAACGATATTGAATTAACAGGCGATGACACATCAAAGAGTTAGAAGTCTGATTTCCTTCTCTAATCTCCCCCATACCATGAGGCATCATCAACTGCCTACTTATTTGCCAGCCATCTTGACCCCAAATCCATTTCGGAACAGGGTTAATATCGAAAGTGTGTAGCAGTTTGTAGCCTTTCGGCTCAATATTACCTGTACCCCAGATGTTTGTACCCAGTGCCACAACTTTTTTTGATACTTCTAAGCTCGCTTCTAAGTGCGAAAACAATAAGATGCGTCCAGTCGGTGGATTAGTTGCAGCAAATAGCCAACCATGATAAGTCCGCGTGCGGACATCGCTAACAGTACCACTGGCAAAACTACCCAAGCCGTTGGTTAACAACCATTCTTTTGTATCTAAATCTACCATTTGTTACTCAAAATCGTTATGACTATGATATAGTCGTAACAGATCGTAATCAAACTGTGAGTCAGCCCCTAATGAGGATTAGCCCAACTTGGGGACTGCAAGCCCGAAAGGGTAAGACAGCGTGGATGGGTAAGATTTACCTGACCCCAACTCCAACGCTAGTAAACGGATATAAGTTGAAGGAGATAATAGTAAATGTCCATCACTTACGGAACAGAAGGAAGCCTGCGCGTTGGTCAACAAGCTCCCGATTTTACAGCAACCGCTGTGGCGGATCAGGAATTTAAGGAAATCAAACTTTCCAACTATCGTGGTAAGTATGTTGTCCTGTTCTTCTACCCTCTAGACTTTACCTTTGTTTGCCCCACTGAGATCACAGCATTTAGCGATCGCTACGAAGAATTTAGTAAAATTAACACTGAAATTCTTGGTGTTTCCGTTGATAGCGAATTCTCTCACCTAGCTTGGATTCAAACAGATCGCAAGTCTGGCGGTGTAGGCGACCTCAACTATCCTCTAGTTTCCGATATCAAAAAAGAAATTAGCTCCGCTTATAACGTGTTAGACCCAGCAGCAGGTATTGCTTTACGTGGTCTATTTATCATCGACAAAGATGGTATCATCCAACACGCTACCATTAACAACCTAGCTTTTGGTCGTAGCGTTGATGAAACCTTGCGGACATTACAAGCAATTCAGTATGTTCAGTCTCACCCAGATGAAGTTTGCCCTGCTGGTTGGCAACCTGGTGATAAAACAATGAATCCTGACCCTGTGAAGTCCAAAGTTTACTTCTCTGCTGTCTAGGCAAGTAAGAGACGGAAGGAAGAAGGAAAGAAAGTTTCACATATCTACTTTTTGGCCTTTTTCCAACTTAGTATCTAACTTTGTGCTTGTAGAAATTTCAGCAAAAAAATCATCCACACCACAGATGAACACACATACACACAGATATAAAATCAGTGTAAATGGGAGTGTTTTTCTGTGGTTTTATAATTTTAAATTTTGAATTATATATGCTGACTTCAACAGATTTTAGTGGTTTATTTAATGAGCGATTCCTGCGTAATTTTCTCCCGATTCCAGCTAGTAACGAATTGAGGCTAGAAATTGGCACACCAGACTTTCAATTGCCAGATATTACTAATGGAAAATTAGTTAAATTATCAGATTATCGAGGTAAACAGCCTGTTTTACTTGCTTTTACGCGAATTTTTACAGAAAAACAATATTGCCCATTTTGCTTTCCTCATATCAAAGCTTTAAATGAACATTATGATGAATTTAAACAGCGTGAGATAGAGGTTTTACTAATTACTAGTACAGATGAAAAACAAAGCCAAATAGTTGTGAGAGATTTAGGCTTAAAAATGCCATTGTTAAGTGACCCTAGTTGCAGGATATTCCGTACATATAGAGTAGGACAGGCTCTAGGTGCGCCTTTACCAGCCCAATTTGTATTAGATAAAAATGGCAAACTTCGCTACAAACATTTATTTTCTTTTTTAGACCACAACGCTAGTATTGAGAAATTGTTAGCGCAGTTTGATGGGCTTGATTAATTTAAGTTTGCTAACGTTGAGGTCTGTAATGTGATTTTAGGTGATGATGCTCCGTCCACCGTAGGCGATCGCAGTCAAATTACAATGGCTTTTGAGTTGGTATGCCAACAGCGCGGGGAAACTTCGCAGGCGTGGTTGTGACCTTTCGCAAATATAAACAGTGGCGAATACTATTGCTAAGAGGAGTCACAAACTGCTCGATGGATTCAATTTCACCACCTAATTGCTGCACTGCATCTTGCAAAGCTGTAGTTTCCTCTTGAGTCCAAGTACCACGATAAATTACAGCTAAACCACCTTTTTTAAGTAAAGGCAGAGTATACTCAGCACAGACAGAAGCATTACCAACAGCGCGAATTAAAGCCATGTCATAATTTTCTCGATGCTGTTGTTGCTGACCAATTTCTTCGGCTCTACCAACCAGAGTTTTAGCATTATTAAGTGCCAATTCACTCAAGATTTTGTCGATAAAAGTCATCTTTTTGCGGGTTGAATCCACAAGTGTAATTGTGGAATTGGGTGCAACAATAGCGATGGGAACACCAGGAAAACCCGCACCCGTACCAATATCAATTACAGATGCACCAACCTCCAGAGACGAGATCAATTGCTGCCGTGGTGCAATTCCCCGTAAAGAATCCCAAAGATGCTTTTCCCAAAACTCTTGAGGCTCAGTAATGCGAGTTAAATTTAACTGGCGATTCCCTTCGAGGATTAATTCATACAAATGCTGCAATCGCGCCTGCTGTTCTTCAGTAGGTTGCCAATTAAGAGTTTTTTGCCAGTTTTCTGCCATTTCTGGCAATAAGTTAGTCATTGGGTCTTGGGCATTGGGCATAGTAAATATATATTTACTCTGTCTACCTTGTCTACCTTGTCTTCCCTACACACCCACATCCTTAAGCCATAGCTTGAGGTTCTCTAACTTTAGCTTCTAGTACAGCAGGATCTACAGACTCCAATTCACCATGATTAAGTGTCCAACAATGGTCTGCGATCGCCAGCATATCACCTGCATCATGTGTTACTACTAACAATGTCCAGTCTTGTTTGAGTTTTGCTAATAAACTCACTAATTGCCGACGCATTGACCAGTCTAAGCCTGCTGTTGGTTCATCTAACAATAATAGATTAGGCTGGCGAATCAGTTGCACAGCTAAGGCTAATCGGCGTTGCTGCCCCCCGCTTAAAGCATGAGGTGCAGCAGAAAGGGATAAATGCTCTAATCCTACTTCGCTTAATGCGTGTCTCACGCGTTCAATCCCTAGTTCGGGATGCCCTAAACGTAATTCTTCTAAAATCGTACCGCCACAAAAGTGTCGTTCTGGAAACTGGAACACTAAGCCAGCTAATTGTTGTAGCTGTTCCGAGATCAGTTCTTGTTCTCGCCAATAGACTGCGCCTGATGTGGGTTCAGCTAGTCCAGACAAAATCTCTAGTAAGGTACTTTTACCAGAACCACTTGGGCCAATGATCAATCCTAACTGCTGGGGTGGTAATTCCAAGTTGAGGGATTTGAGAATTGCTGTCGGGCAAGCTGTGGGATGATAAGTTAGATTTCTGAGATAGAGCATTTGTTAAGATTACCAAAAATTTGGCGAAGAACTCACTAACTAAGATTAACTACAACTAGAACAAGTGGAAAATTCGGGAAAGTTTCATAGAGCATTATTCAGGAAATTTCCCAATTCAGCAGTCATGATCGGACTTTTTTGACTATTGTTACCCATGATGAATAGCTACAACAAATATGGGAACTTGCAAAAATCACTAAGGTCTAATTGGATAGGGTATTTCAGACGTACAAGCTGTGATTTTGAGTTAACTGTTGTCTGTATTTTAAGTAACACGTAAAACAACTTCAACCGCAATTTTTCTGGGGCTGATAATGACTAAAAAGTTCTTGTATCCGCAAACGCTGAGATTTTCTCAATTCACTAAACTAGTGCAGACGACGTTGGGCGTAGCGATCGCGCTGAATCTTTGGGTAAATCCGAGTTTAGCTGGTGATCCCTTTCGTACTAATCAACCTCGTCAAATCGGCGACAACACAGAAGCTGCTTTTAAGTCCGTATTTTACAAAGGCGATTATCCCGCCGCCGAACGTTATCTCAAACAAGCAACCTCTAGCGAATCAGATGAGCCTCTAGTGTATGCAATGAAGGCATCCTTAGCATATATTAATGGGGATTTAATAGGATTGGATAATTACAGCAGGAAAACTCTAGAAACTGGACAAAAATTGCTTGCTAAGGACGAATTACGCGGAAATATCTATACCGCTGTTGGTCATTTTTTAGAAGGTGCAGTCGTTCTGACTCGTGAAGGGACAATCAAAGGCGCACCCAAAGCTTTAACTCGGCTCAGACAAGTTTATCAACATTTAGATCAAGCGGCAGCGATCTCCTCACAAGACCCAGAACTAAATTTAATCAAGGGTTACATGGATTTGATGCTATCGGTCAGTCTACCCTTTGCTAACCCAGATGAAGCAATTGAACGGCTAGAAAAAAATGCAGCACCCGAATATTTAGCACATCGGGGGATTGCGATCGCCTATCGTGACTTAAAACAATACTCCCAAGCCTTAGATTACGCTAACCGCGCCATAAAAGTTGCAGCAGACAACCCAGAGTTGTATTATCTAAAAGCCCAAATTCTCCGAGAACAGGGGACGAACGAAAAAAGCCAGCAACTAATTCAGGAAGCGATCGCCAATTTTGACAAAGCTTTAACTAAAAAATCTCAACTCCCCAGAGATTTAGTCAAACAAATTGAACGCGAACGTAATGGTGCTGTAAATAGCTTAAAGTCGGGTGGGTAAAGAGAGGAAAGGGTAAGGAAGCAGGGAAACAACTCAATGACTATTGACTAATATGCACATTCAATTTCGTGAATTTAATCCTTTTGATGTTTGGATTTGGTTGAAATTTAGCACTGTTCCATCTGAACGTGAAAAACAATATATAGAAGAGATATTTAATTCTTGGTTCTACTTGGGAAAATTAGGTGCATTTAATGCTGAAAATCTACAAGTTCAAGAGACGGGATTAGAGATCAGCTATATGAATTATGACTCCCAAGGTTATGACAAAAGCCTGTTGGCTCTCATGCACAACATGGGAGAATTGGAGTATGAAGGACAATGGGGTCGTTGTTGGTTTGACTTGGGAACGAGTGATGCGATCGCCCTAGATATTCTAATTAATGCTCTCACCCAACTCAGTGAAGAATACGTCACTATTGAAGCCTTATATATCGGCGGTGAAAATGAAGATTGGCCCGTCGAAGATAGTGAAAGTCGTGCTTACTCTATTTACGATAATTAACCACAAAAATGGGTAAAAAACGCGACATCAGGGTGATAGCCTTGGGGCTAATTCAGGATGAAAACAGGATTTTTGTCTCTGAAGGTTACGACCCTGTAAAACAATCTATATTTTACCGCGCCTTGGGTGGTGGTGTTGACTTTGGTGAAACTAGCTTAGAAGCTTTAAAACGAGAATTTCAAGAAGAAATTCAGGCTGATTTAACTAATATTCGTTATTTAGGTTGTATAGAAAATATATTTACATACAACGGTCAGCCAGGACATGAAATCATTCAACTCTATCAGTGTGATTTTGCTGATGCTAAGTTTTATCAACTAGAAAGCCTGGTATTTTCTGAATCTGAGCATCATCAACACACTGCACTATGGATAGATATTTCTCGATTTAAAGTGGGTGAACTTAAACTAGTACCAGAGGAATTTTTTAACTATTTGTAATCTTAACTAGAAAAGGTTAAATTGCTACTCATATCTATATTTTCTGGATTTAATCACTTCAATGACATCATCATGACGCTGACCTTCAATGATGTCATTCAAATGAATTTTTCCGTCAATATATTGCAAATGAATCCGCCATCCAGATAATTTATCGATATCAGCACGGTAAATTGCTTGTTTAATTCCCTTAACTTTACGCAGTCTGGTTTTGGGAAAAGTTCTGGTTCTATGACATTCATTATCTTCTAACTCAGCTAAAGCTTCTAGAAAATCTATTTTGAGATTCTCTGGTAAAATTTCCATAGCTTCATGAATCACACCATGCTCATCTAGAAGAGGTTTAATCCGTGACATTAGCTAGAACTAACCTCAATTTCTTGATGTTTGACGCTAAAGTCTTGGTAGAGAGAATCAGCAACTGAAGTATATGCTTTAGCAGCATCTTCAGTATTGACAACTCTGAATAATGTAATTACTGTAGTGTCAAAAATTGGATCATCATCTATAGTAATTATCAATCTGATGTCTTTATCAATAATTAAAGCATAAAGTGAAGAATCATAATCATCACTAAGCTTAATCTCTTTAAGTTTGAAAGCTTGATTTTCTAATAATTTCTTATTTTTTGAGAGCAGTTCAACGTAACGATTTAATTTTTTAATTATTTTAAACTTTTCTTTATTACTAAACTTATCTAAATCTTGCTCAAAATCTTGGGTTGACTCAATAAGTATTTCCATTTAACTGATTCCATAACTGAAATCTTTAACTAATTTTCAATCTAACCTATAAATAGAGCAATTTGAAATATTTTAAATATATTCATTAGCAATATCAATGCTGTTTATAGATTTGTGATTATAGTTGAATTTGGTAAGTAAACTATATATAGCGATCGCCTTCAGAAATCGGTTTAAATACAGTTGTATTTAGCATAGGTTATCTCCAGCACTCAATTTCTTATGCCTACTAAATTAATATCACCTTTATTCATCATTCTATTAGGGCTGACCCTAACTCCAACTGTTGGATGTACTAATCAGAAAAATTCAGCAGTTGCTCAAAATTCGCCCAAGTCAGAACCTCAAATCATAGTCCAAGCAGGAGAAGTACGGCCTTTACCTGGCAAGTTAGATAACATCCCTGTGTTTAATAGCAATAGTCCAGAATGGATTAAAACTGAAGGGATTTTACTGTCTACCTTCCCCACAACTAATAAGAAAACTCCATCTGCACACCTCAATTTTCCTTTGCAGGGGAGATTTGATTTATTTGCTCACCACTATACTCATACCCCCAAGGATTTACAAACTCTATACCTAGGGGTAATTGTTCAGAACCCTGGTAAACAACCTGTAACGGTCGATGTATTGCAAGCAGCAAGTTATTTGATGCAGGATGCACCCTTTGTTACCTTACCTCCTTACCGAGAAAACAATGATGGTCGGGTCTACTCTGGGCCAGGAGCTAGAGCGGTGGCTGATGTGCTGAGGGGCGTACGCCAAGCTGACTTTCCAACTAAGTTAGTCATTCCACCAGGACAAAGCCGGATGTTGCTGAATCATCCTATTCCTGTACGGAATTTGGAAAAGCCTGTTAATGGTCGGTCTAGCTTTATGCGCCTGCGGAGTAATGGCAAAGTGTATGCGGCGAGTCTAGCAATGTTTGCCTGGAAAAACGCTGATAGTTCTGACCGTGCGCCAACTCAGGCTGAATGGCAAGCTTTACTCAATAACAGTAACTTTGCTGGGCCAAGGGATAAAACTCCCACTCCTCCTAATGTCACTAGCGGGGCGTTGATTTATGGACGGGTGGCTGGTGTTTCCCAAGGTTCACAATGGCAAGCAAACCTAGTAGATAATCCTCAAGCGACAACTCTCTCAATTCCTCAAGTTGGCAAAGGGATTTCCTACCCGTTAGTAACCTTGCGGGGTGGTCGGTTGGGTACTGAACAAAACCAAACCGCCAAAATGTTGGTACGGTATACTGATACGGCGTATGAAGCGCATGGTAATTATGGCGTGGAATATAATCTCAGTTTGCCCTTAAAAAATACTACCAATCAAACTCAAAAGGTTACAGTTACTTTAGAAACACCTTTGAAGGAAGATAAATTATCTCAAGGTGGAGTGCGTTTTCGCAAACCATCCCTAGATTTTCCCTTCTTCCGAGGTACGGTGAAGCTCAGTTATTTTGATGACCAAGGAAAACAACAAACACGCTACGTTCATCTGTGGCACAGAACTGGTCAAGTGTTAGAACCATTAGTACAATTTGTGATGCCGCCTGCAACTAGGCGTAATGTACAGATAAATGTGATTTATCCCCCAGATTCTACGCCACCACAGGTTTTGACGGTGAGAACTTTGTAGATAAAATTCTCAGAGAATCAGTCAATAATTATTCAGATGTATATTTTGTGAAGTGCAGCCCAACATAGATATCGTGTTGGGTTGTGCTGCTAATTTTATGGTGCTGTCGCTCTTACGGTTTTTAGTGCAATTATCGGTGGTACGCTAATTTGGCTGATGAGACAGCCTCTGGTAAAACTTTAAATTTCTGAAGATAGGTGCGATCGCTCTCGGTAAAATATGGTCAACAAGGGTAAAGAACTCGACGCATGAAGGATGGCTATTGGAATATATCTCAAAATTATGCGTAGGCTAGGCCTACGCATATAATTATTTACCGCCGTAGAAAAAGGCAATGTCTTTCTCTTTCAGGGGTGCAAAGCCTGCTTCTATAAGTAATTGATCGAGTTCTGCTTGGGGGATGTGTTTTGCGCCAATGCGGATGATGCGCGATCGCATAGTATTAGATACACCACTACGTTGTCTGTTGGCTTCTAATGCCATGACTTTGGTGTAAAGTTCTAGCTTGGCAGGGGGAATGGGTGTACCATCAAAATCGATGCCTTTAGCGATCGCTTCATCAATAGCATCAGCACCTTTTGTAGTGGCATTAACTTGTGTCGTGTCAGCAGTCATGGTAGTTCTTCCTGAAAGTAATAGGTATATATTACCAGTTATGCTGATCGCGGAGATTGGGGGCTGGAGATTAGGTTAAGAATATTGAAAGTTTATTGATTATTGATTAATAACGATTTTCTCTTATTATCAAACCCCCAGTAAAAGCACCTAATATTGTTCCTGTCCAAACGCCGGCTGTGCTACCTTGCCATGAAATAGGGATGATGGCAATTCGGCACATTTGTTGTAAACCCCAAGGCTGATTTTGGCACTTTTGGCTATGCAGCATCATAGTGATTTGCCCGCCAATATAACCGCCAAAAAACCCTGATGTTATTGCTAAAAATGTACAAATTAAAATTGGATGTTTAGTCATTAGCCATTAATCACAGGACTTACGCATTCAGGCTGTCTGTTGAGACTGGGTGTAAGGGTGTAAGGGTGTAAGGGTTTTAAATTTTTACACCCCTATACTCCTATACCCCTCCCCTATACCCTAGGGCTAATTCATGTTCTACAGAGAAAAATCAGACTCTTAATTTCTGCGTAGCCTACTTAGCGAAACAAAATAATCAAGGAACAAAAGTATTGGATTCCTAAATTTTCTCTGGCTACAAAGAATCAGCCCTACCCTATACCCTTCTCCAAACTCTTGATTTTTCGTTTTCATACGTAAGTCATTAATCATTAGCCAACAGTCAATAGTAATTGCTTGTGACTATTAACTGTTGACTTTGGACAATACATCAACCGGTATTTCTCATTCCTGCCGCAATACCATTAATTGTTAATAGTGCGCCTCTGAGTAATTCGCCTTTGCTGTAACGTGAATGAATTACACCGGAGGTAGCAATATTTTTGGACTGGCGTAGACGTTTGAGGAGAGAAACTTGGATAAATCCTAGAGGTACAATTGTACCGTTTCGTAACTGTACAGAACGTTGTAGCACGGGATCGCCATCTAATAACCGACTATGATCTGTGATTTTCAGAACTAAATCCCTAGTGAGGTAGAATTCACTGGCGATTTGTTCAAATACTGTCTCAAATCTAGCCCTATCTTCAGGGTTAGATAATTCCTGGACGTAGTGACGCGCCATTTGCATATCTACTTTTGCTAGGGTCATTTCGGCTTTGGAAATGACCATCTTGAAGAATGGCCATTTAACGTAAAAGTAGCGCAGTAATTTTAGGTGTTCTTCTGCTTCTTCACCCAAAAATTCTTGTAAAGCTGTACCTACGCCGTACCAAGAAGGTAGCAAAAAGCGGGTTTGTGTCCAACTAAATACCCAAGGAATGGCGCGGAGACTACTTAAGTCTTTTTTACCAGAGGGACGACGGGCGGGACGAGAACTGATTTGGAGTTGGCTGATTTCTTCGATGGGGGTAACTTGGTGAAAGAAATCAATAAAATCGGGCTGTTCGTAAATTAAAGCACGATAATGCTGCCGCGATCGCGCCGCTAATTCTTCCATAATTTCGTTCCAAGGTTCGATATCATCAAACCCTGTCCGCAGTAAGCTAGCTTGAATTACCGCCGTGGTGATGGTTTCTAGGTTGTATAAAGCCAAGTCTAGCAAGGAGTATTTGGAAGCTAATACTTCCCCTTGTTCTGTAATCTTGATGCGGCCGTTGATGCTATGGCCTGGTTGTGCCAAAATCGCTTCGTGGGCTGGGCCGCCCCCTCTGCCTACAGAACCGCCGCGTCCGTGGAAAATTCGCAGGTTTACGCCGTATTCTTCGGCAATTTTCTGCAAAGATTTTTGAGCTTTGTGAATTTCCCAGTTACTACTCAAAAAGCCTGAGTCTTTGTTGCTATCAGAATACCCCAGCATTACCTCCTGTAAATCGGGGGTAAGAGAAAACGACTCAGTGGGTAGGGGGAGATGAGGCGAAGGGGGAAGGGGTTCTTGACTACCGTTCAGGGCTGCGTAACCGCCTGCGAGTAAAGCGCGATACAGGGGAAGTTCAAATAATTGCCGCATGATGCTGCGGGAACGTTGCAAGTCTTCCACGGTTTCAAATAATGGTACAACTTGAATCGTCCCAACTGCGATCGCTGGGTCAAATAATCTGGCTTCCTTGGCTAATAGCAAAACTTCTAGTACGTCGCTGACTTGGCGGCACATACTGATAATGTAAGTTTTGCAGATGTTCACCCCAAATTCTTGTTGTAGCGATCGCACCACCCGGAAGGTTTTAATGACATCATTAGTCTTGTCGGAAAATGGCAATTCGGCGGAGATTAAGGGACGACGAGTTTGTAGTTCGCTGGTTAACCACTCTACGCGCTGTTCTTCCGTGAGGTCATTGTAAGATTGGGGCAGAATTTGCAGGTATTCCAGAATCTCGTTTAAAGCATCCGAGTGTCGGGAAGATTCTTGGCGAATATCTAATTGGGTGAGGTTAAAGTCGAAAATTTCAACTTGACAGATGAGATTATCTAATTCTCTACAGCTTAAGCCCGTTTCCGTCAAATTACGCTGAACCAAGCGCAGTTCTGTCAAAAAATCTGTACCGTTCCGGTACATGGGGCTATCTTCGTTGGTGGGAGTTTCACCTTTATATAAAGCTAAATTGCGATCGCTGGTATTTTCTAACCGCTTCAATACATAAGACAGTTTGAGACGATAGGGTTCTTGACGATATCTTAAAGCTAATGCGTCGTAAACTTCACTTAACTGGGATTGATCTAACTCTAAAGATTCCAGCAAATCAGGTAAAACATCACTCCAGTGCATGGAGATACTGAGTAATTCAATCAGTTGTTTGACTGACTTGATATATCTCTCCAGCACCATTTTGCGTTGATAACAGGCTGTTTGCCAGGTAACTTCCGGTGTCACCGAGGGATTCCCATCTCTATCCGAACCCACCCAAGAACCAAATGAACAAAAATCTGTGCTGGGTGGTTCTAGCCAAGGAAATGTTTTCCCCAAAGCGTACTTAAAGCGTTTATATAGTTGGGGGATACCATCAAATAAAACTTCTTGGAAGTAGTGCAGGGCATAATCTACTTCATCTAACACCGTGGGCTTGAATTGGTGTAGTTCATCAGTGCGCCACCACAGACGAATTTCTTCGAGGAGTTTTTCGCGAATTTCTCCAGCTTCCCAAGGATAACCGCCGCCGTTGCTTTTGTGGTTTTCTACCGCATCTAGTTGTTGCAATAGTTTAACTACTTGACGTTGTTTATCGCGGATGGTGTGGCGGACAATTTCTGTCGGGTGGGCGGTAAACACCAAACGGACATCTAATTGGGAAATGAGGCGTTGAATTTGTTGGGGTGGGACATTCAACTTTTGTAAGAGGGGAAACAGGGCGGCGAATGTACCTTTTTGTCTGTTTTGTTCTCTAGAAGAACCATTTTTAGTTAGCCAGTCCATTCCTCCGCCACGATTGAAAATGACATCATCTTCATTTTGGTTAGAAGAATAGTTAATATTGTGAGAATTTTCCTGATGGGCTGGTTCTTGTTCGACTTCAGAATAGCGAGTTAATTGCTGCCGTTGTTCATATTCCTGCTCTATGATGTTGATCAGCTGAAAATATAGAGCAAAACCCCTTGCAGCGCGAATGGCTTCGTTAATATTTAACTGTTCAATCAACTTGACAGCAGAAATAGCCTGGTCTTTTGTTGCTTGTCCTTCTGGTGAACACAAATCACGTAACTGACGCAACAAATCCACCATATTTTGCCCACATTCTTGCCGGAGTACGGACTCCCACAATTCTTCCACGATTTGCAGACGGTGACGCAAAAATAATTCTGAGGCGGGGTACAAATTGGCAGATTCAGATAAAGAGTATAAAACAGAACTCATATTTGTTTCTCTTGTAAAGCCGATTGCTGTCCAACGGTGTTCAGCCTGCTGCTACGGGAAATTCAACATTCCAAATCCCGAACTCAAAATTCCCCATGCTTGTTTAGTCAGCATTTTGGTCTTTTTGAATCATGATTTTGTTGGCATCGCGTCTTACTAGTAAATGCTAATATTGGTGATTTACTTGAGCAGGAGCAGTTTTTGGTAATTATATTTTTTTAACTGTGATGATCTGATTCTGTTTCATCGGGAAAGGGAAGAATAGGCAGGCGATCGCCACGAAATAATTCTTCACTGGCTTGCCCTATAGATTCTAGGGCTTTTACTGAAACTTTCCCTGTGGTCAGCAGCATTAGTATGGACGCTGAACCTATTTGTAAAAGGAGAGATTGGGGAATGCTAAACAGAATCAAGTTCAATCCAGCATCATTTGTGGACTGTTGGGTAATAGGAGGCATTGTTTGTTGTTAGTGATTGGCCAACGAGTAGAATAAAACGCAAAACTCAAAATCTGTATGACTTGCAACCTTATAAGACTATTCTGTCTCACTTAGCAAGCCAAGAAGGTAACAAATGTATTAACAAAAAACTCCAAAATGTGATAGACCTATGGTTTTAGTTTACAAGTGCAGTCAATAGTCGATAGTCATTAGTCATTAGTCATGAGTTTTTCCCTCCTACACCCCTATAACCCTATACCCCCATTCCCCATTCCCTACTCTCTGTGTTCCTTTAGAGTTAACTGCCCATGAAAACATTATTATCAGATAGTCAGCAATCCTTATTGCAATGGGTCAGCCAAGCAACAGGGATTAACACTTTAGGGGTGAAAGTCCGGCTACGGGGAAATGACCTTCATATTCTGTGTGAAGGTTCGGAGTGTCCTCAACGCTGGCGGACTCTATCTGATTTGCTTCACGCACTCCAGCAAACGGATTTAGATGTCTTAACCAGTCACGAACAACCCTCAATATACCAAGTATTTGTCTACGGACGGAAGAAAGGGGAATATCGCCCCCAATGGTGTCACAAAGTTTACTTGAATCAACTCGAACGCCATCTAGAACAGGTAGAAAAAGCCCTGTTGGAAGATGCAGCTAAAGCCCCTGGCGGTGCGTTGATTCTTTCTAATGAAAGTTTGGCCAGGCGGGGAGATCCCGACGCTATAGCCCGTTATCTCAGTGAAACACTGAGTGCAATGGGTGTGGCGGTGCAGGTAAAAGTTAAGCAACATGAAACTAGCGACGGTAATCAAGCGGCATCAGAACGCTTATGGATATTTTGTCAGTCGAGTTATAGTCCTGATCCTTCCTTGCTGGCCGAACCAGTAGCCCAGAAATTGCGCCAGTTGAAGCTGTCTGGCTACAAAGATGCGGTGATTGTCTCCCAAATTAGTGGTGAAACTAAGCATGAATGGCGGTTGCGAATTGACTTAACACCGCCAGAGATGATGCTGAAGGAATGGGCGCGCTGGGGTGATGTGCAAGCGATCGCGCGGCTGTTAATGGCGGTATTATCAGAATTTGATGCTACTGTCCAAGTTTCTCTACAAGAATCCACCTTACACATCTTTTGTTTACCCACGGCTAACGCCTCAGCCCCAGAGAAAGCCGTTTGTCTAGAAAAGATCGCACAGCAATTAGATGCGATCGCGCCTCAAGGTATTCTTGCGGCTATGGTTTACGGCCAAAAAACCAATGATGATCAGCAACCAGAATGGATTGATTGGCTGACTCTACCAGCCAAAGAATATCCAGACTTGGCTATCCCAGCTTTAGAATTGGCGGCTGAAGGTGATGAACCAGCGATTATTTTCTTACTCGAACGCCTACTGAATCCTAATTTAGATCGCAAGTTAAAAACTGGCGGATTGCGGGTGTTGCTGTTGCGGAAAGATGATTTATTTCACATCATGTGTGATGCACCTATTTGTCCCAGCCGCAAACAAATAGCATCGAGAGTTACTCAATTAATTCGCCAACTCAAAGTTCCTGGGATTGCAGGAGTGCGCGTTTATGGTAGACGTTCTGGGAATAAAGAACCTTTTTGGCATCATGGTGTAGATCTAGCCCAGCGTCAAAGGTTAGTTCCAGAAGCCACTCCAGAATTTGCTGCTACTGCTGAATATGTGGGTGACTTAATTTCCCAAGATGATAGTGAGCCAATTTTACGTCCTGACTTAACTACAGAAGAAGTACAAAGTTTCGTCAGTGAAGTAGCACGAGATTGGGGAACAGCAGCAACTAACACATTTAAAAAATGGCTAGTGAATACGCAGTTATTTACAGACAGTGATCAGTCAATTAACCCTATCCCTGATGCTCAAGGTTTGAAAGTCGCCTTAGTTTGGGGGACTTTAGGTTTATTGCTCACTCTGCAAACTGATTGGATATTGGGTTACATTGTGACTCGCACTATACCAAGTTCACCCCAGGTTAACAATGTTGCATCAGCACCTGAGCCAAAATCATCCGTAAATACTAGAGATAATCCCAACCAAAGAACAGCTTTTTTCGCTAGTAATTCTCAGCAGCCGAATACAGCTTTCAATTCTTCTGGTTTTACTCAAGAAGAGGAAAATAACACAGCCGCACCTTTAAAAGATAAAGCCAACGCTACGGCGATTTTATTGGCGGCGCGGTCTTCCATGCCTAGTTTTAATGTGAGGCAATTAGATGAGCAATTAGCCTTATATAGACAACGCATTGCCAAAAACGGCAAACCTGCTGATGTGTTAATTATTGGTTCTTCCCGTGCATTAAGGGGGGTTGATCCAGTGGCGTTGTCCAAAGCCTTAGCGCGTCAAGGTTATCCCAATGTGGACGTATTTAACTTTGGTATTAATGGTGCAACTGCCCAAGTTGTTGATTTTGTGATCCGCCAAGTTTTACAGCCTTCTGAACTACCAAAATTAATTCTCTGGGCGGACGGTTCTCGCGCCTTTAATAGCGGCCGTGATGACTTAACATTTAAAGCGATCGCTACTTCTCCAGGTCATGAATATGTATTAAAACAAGCAAAAACATCTGGTAATAGCGATGAATCCGCAACAACTCAGAAAAATTCATCCCCAGGGGCTAAAACAACACCACAAAAAGAGATTAATAACTATCAAGTTATTAATCAATGGTTAAATCAAGCTCTAGCCAGTGTTTCCACTAGCTACCAACACCGTGATCAAATTCAAGCTTTATTCTACAAACAATTAGATTCTCTACCAATATTTCGTGAATATCAAAAGCCTTCATCGCCCACCGATCTGACTACAGGCAGTGCCGAAGATGAAAGTACTTTGTTACAAGCAGTTGATTTTGACGGGTTTTTACCATTATCTGTACGTTTTCATCCCGCTCGATATTATCAAAAACATCCCAAAGTAGGGGGTAATTATGATAACGACTATAAGAATTTTCAACTAGGAGGAGAACAAGATGCCGCCTTTCAAGATGTTTTGCAATTTACCCAATCTCAAAATATACCTTTAGTCTTTATTAATCTACCTCTCACCAATGAATATCTAGATCAATTCCGGCGCGAAAACGAACAAGAATTTCAAGGGTATATGTTGCGGTTAGCTACTAATCCCAACTTTATTTATAGAGATTTGAGCCAACTTTGGCCACAAGCCAATGAAAACTTTTCTGACCCCAGCCACCTCAATCGTTTTGGTGCTTATGAAGTTTCGCTAAAACTGGCACATGATCCGATGATTCCCTGGCCTGTTAAGTAGAATTTAGGGGATAACAACTAATTATTAATGACTAAAATATGAACTTTATTTCTATTCTTTATGGAATGTTCTTGCTCAGTACATTGGTGATTTATTGGTCTGTAGAAATTCCTAAACTGCGTCTATTCACTTTAGTAATTGCCAGCCTTTTCTTCTACGCATCTTTAAATGTTCAGTATATACCGCTTCTGCTAGCACTTACTTTCATTAACTTTCAACTTGGTCGTGAAATTGGCAAAAATACCTCACCAGGACAACATAATTTAGATTGGCAAATTTCCAATGAAGAGTGGCAATTTGCCAATATGGATTGGAATCGCCGACGGCTAAAACTGTTATGGTTAGGAATTAGTATTAATGTTTTACTTTTGTTAGGGTTTAAATATATCAATGGTCTATTAAAATTCTTCTTTGATACACCATTAGGTACACCAGATAACCCTTTTAAAATCATCACACCTTTGGGAATATCATTTTTCACTTTTGAGTGTATCGCCTATTTAGTGGATGTCTATCGCGGTGCGCCTGCTAGTAATCAATTTCTCAGATTTGCTACCTATAAATTGTTTTTTGCCAAGCTAATCTCTGGCCCTATTACTCGCTACCACAACTTAGCGAATCAATTTAATTCTTTAGAATTCCCTAGTACAAATAAAGTAGCAGAAGCCCTATGGTTAATTGCTAGAGGGGCTGTGAAAAAAGGTATATTAGCAGACCATCTGGGAATTTTTGTAGATTTATGTTTTGGTAATCTGCAAAGGGCTGGTAGTAATGATTTATGGCTGGCTACATTAGCATATAGCTTACAGTTGTATTTGGATTTCAGTGGCTATGTAGATATTGCCCGTGGTAGTGCTTTACTGTTTGGTTTGGTACTTCCAGAAAATTTCGACTTTCCCTATTTCAGCACCAGTATTGCGGAATTCTGGCGACGTTGGCATATGACATTAGGCGACTGGTTGCGTAATTATATCTACTTTCCTTTAGGTGGTTCTCGTCAAGGTTTAGCTCGCACCTGTTGGAATTTGTTTATTGTCATGCTCATCGCTGGCATTTGGCATGGTTCTGTTTGGGGTTTTATAGTTTGGGGTATTTATCACGGTTTAGCTTTAGTAGTGCATCGACTCATAGATGCAATGAGCGATCGCTATGAAAAATTAGAGCAATTCTGGCAAAATCCTTTAGGTGTAGTCATAGCTTGGCTAATAACCCAACTGATGGTTTTCACATCTTGGATTTGGTTTCGTCTACCTAATCTGCAAGACTCTGTTTGGGTATTTCAGCATTTATGGGGTCATCCCGCCGATGCCCAATTTTATCAAAAAGTTTATATCGAAGCTCTCAACACCAGTCCCTATCATCTTGCCTGGATGATGGCGATATTAGGGGTTTTCATGAGTCTTACTTATGCTTTCAAAGGTAAGCTCAAACTCGATATTAGTTGGCCTCTCAAGCTGGTGTTTGTACCACTATGTTTTTATGCTGTGTGGTTGTTTGCTCCAGAAGGTAGTCTTCCTTATATCTACTTCGATTTCTAAATTTCAAGGCATATTTATAAACGCTACTATAGACATAATTTTGCCCAGAAAGCCTGATTTATTCAGGCTTTCTGACTTTGGAACTGTTGCAGAATTTGGCGGAATCAGTATAAACTGTTTTACTTAACAAAAGTACATCATTCTTGTTAGTTGTTAGCAAAGTTAAAAACTTAGGTAATTGTTAGGAAAATCAAGAATTTGATCAGTGTAAAGCAATCAGAATGAACTTATTATTCGTTAGCAATAATATAGGAAACTTAATCAACAAAATAACGTAAATTCATGTAGACTTTAATTCCAACGGGCGTAAAGTTTTACGCGCCTAGTTAAATTGATAAAAACTAAGCAATCATAAACACATGACCACAACCTTACAACAGCGTCAAAGCGCGAACGTATGGGAACGGTTCTGCAACTGGATTACCAGCACCGAGAACCGGATTTATGTCGGTTGGTTCGGCGTACTGATGATCCCTACCTTGCTAGCCGCTACAGTTTGCTTCATCATCGCTTTCGTTGCTGCACCTCCAGTAGATATCGATGGTATCCGCGAACCCGTTGCAGGTTCTTTGATCTACGGAAACAACATCATTTCTGGTGCTGTTGTTCCTTCTTCCAACGCGATCGGTTTACACTTCTACCCCATTTGGGAAGCAGCTTCCTTAGATGAGTGGTTGTACAACGGTGGCCCTTACCAACTAGTAGTATTCCACTTCCTCATCGGTTGTGCTTGCTACATGGGTCGTCAATGGGAATTGTCCTACCGTTTAGGAATGCGTCCTTGGATCTGCGTAGCTTACTCCGCTCCTTTGGCATCTGCTACCGCAGTATTCTTGATCTACCCAATCGGACAAGGTTCATTCTCTGACGGTATGCCCTTGGGTATCTCCGGTACATTCAACTTCATGATCGTGTTCCAAGCAGAACACAACATCCTGATGCACCCCTTCCACATGTTAGGTGTGGCTGGTGTATTCGGCGGTTCATTGTTCTCCGCAATGCACGGTTCATTGGTAACTTCCTCCTTGGTGCGTGAAACCACTGAAACCGAATCACAAAACTACGGTTACAAATTCGGTCAAGAAGAAGAAACCTACAACATCGTTGCCGCACACGGTTACTTCGGCCGTTTGATTTTCCAATACGCTTCTTTCAACAACAGCCGTTCCTTGCACTTCTTCTTGGCTGCTTGGCCAGTAGTAGGCATTTGGTTCACCGCTTTGGGCATCAGCACAATGGCGTTCAACCTCAACGGTTTCAACTTCAACCAATCAGTGATTGACTCCCAAGGTCGCGTCATCAACACCTGGGCAGACATCATCAACCGCGCTAACTTGGGTATGGAAGTAATGCACGAGCGTAATGCTCACAACTTCCCCTTAGACTTAGCATCTGATGAAGCTGCTCCTGTTGCATTAACAGCACCTGCTATCAATGGCTAATTCTAAAAGCTTTTAGCTAAATGAAAAACGCCCTCCAGAAATGGGGGGTGTTTTTGTTTTGGCAAGAATTTTCAACAATAAAATAACCTGATATATCTAAAGCCTTAACGGTTCTATTGGTTCTCTTGTTACTAAAACAATTCGTGAGTCAACATTCAAAACTTGTAACGATGTAGCTTCACCTGACAAGGGATAACGCCAATGTACATGACCGCTAACCACCAGAGAAGCGTAGCGTAATTTATTTAGCTCTTTGAGAATATTGATATTGCCTGGTTGAGTTCCATCTGGTGAAGCTGGGCCTTCATGGAACATGAGTATATCTGGAGTTTGGGATAATAACTCCTTAAGCCATCGAGTATGTTGTTTTAAAGGCACACGCCAAGGTTTACCGTTATTACCTACAATACCGCTAATGCCTGCAATACAGAGTCCATCTTTATTAATGGCAGTACCATGTATGAGTTTAGGTTTCCATGAAGAAATAGCTTGCCCATTAAACAAATCGTGATTACCTGCTACACCAACAACCCAGCGAAAGTTATCTGCAAAACTATTCCAAACAGATACTACATTACCAGTCTGCCCACGCTTTTGTAGGTTAGGGTCAGTATACAAATCACCAGTTAGGAGAACCCCTGTCTTGTGAACAGGAGGGAGAAGTCGAGATTTAGCTAATGTCACAAGTTGTTCAGCAATGACTTCTCCAGCTAGCCTCCGTTGTTCAAGGAGTACAAAAGGGTTATCTATAGCTTGAATATCTCCTGCAAAAAGGATGGCATCAAGAGAATCAGGTAAATCATCTGATAATGCCGAAAGCAGAGGAATATTTACCCATTCAAATCCTTGACCACGAGGTGAAACTGAGGCAACGCTAAACTGATGGATTGGTTGAGGAGATATGTAATGAAGGTGCATGAGAAGGGTATTTAACAAATGAAATATCCCTCTATCTAGAGCATCTGTCTTTTAGAGCGATTTTGCTACATTTATAATACACTAAGTAATACAATTTGAGAGAACAAGTATCCAGCTTAGAAGACTGAAAATTAAATTACCATTCAAAAATCTGTAAGAATGTCATCATAGTTAAAGTAAAAACATTCTGGAGGTAAAGCCACGGTTTACGCACGTCCTTTAGCACGATTAATTGAACAGTTGCAACGCCTTCCCGGAGTCGGCCCTAAATCTGCTCAAAGACTGGCTTTGCACATCTTAAAGCGTCCTGAAGCTGAAGTAGAGGCTTTAGCTCAAGCTTTGATTGACGCTAAAAAACAGGTGGGTTTATGTTCTGTCTGCTTTCATCTGTCCGCTGAACCTGTTTGTGAAATTTGTCGTAATACTAACCGAGACAATCAGACCATCTGTGTAGTAGCTGATTCACGCGATGTGATTGCGCTGGAAAAAACCCGCGAATATAAAGGCAAATATCATGTTTTAGGTGGGGTGATTTCTCCCATAGATGGTATTGGCCCAGAACAGTTGAATGTCCAAGCTTTGGTAAGGCGGGTAAGTCAGCAGAAACCTCAAGAAGTGATTATGGCCATTAGTCCTAGTGTTGAGGGGGAAACCACAACATTATATTTAGGACAGTTACTCAAACCTTTTACGAAAGTCACACGGATTGCTTTCGGTTTACCCGTTGGTGGCGATTTAGAATACGCTGATGAAGTGACTTTAGCGAGAGCTTTGGAAGGACGACGTGAGCTAGATTAGGTTGGTGATCAGTTGAAATCTAGAAAGACTTTACACCCTTAATACAGAAAATAACCAAAGTATTAAACTAGTTGCCAAAACACAAGCAATTCCTGCTACCCCGGCTAGGGGTTTATTGTTCTTCCCTGTCCACCACTCAGAGACTTTACCTGTGTAAGTGACTAGTTGGGCTGTATCTATAGTAGCGATCGCCCACACTAAAGCGGAATGTAATCCCCAGGCTATGCCTAAATTATGACCGCGATCGCATATCCTCGCCAACACCAACATCATTCCCAATAACCACAGTCCTGGTAATTGGGGGAGAGTTTCCTGTTGTTCCCAAACTAAGTGTAAGAGCGCAAAAATGAGGCTAGAAGTCACTGCCGCTACCCATACAGGGTAATCCCGCTCTAATTCCGTTAATAAAAATCCCCGAAATACTAATTCTTCTATCCCCCCAACTAATAACGCTATCAATAGAATAGATGGCAAGATAGATGCTATTTGCTTGATATTTATTTCTTTAAAGTTGCACCAACCTAAAGCAACTTGGCAGGAATATGAAATACCTATACTTAATATTCCTAGCCCAAAACCTAGTACTAAAGAAACCAACATAGGAAAATTAGCAGTAAATCCATAGTCTGAGAAAGAACTATTAGTTAACCAAATAACGCCCCAAACTATCAAAGGTGCTAATAGATAGAGTGAGACAATTAATGGTATTTTCTGCTCTGGTTGTAACGGTTTTATTGGTTGCCAATGCAGCAATCTGAGTAATATAAGCGCGATGGGTAGCCAACACCCTACCCAGGCAATAAAAAACGCCATCACAAGAATTATTACTGGTAAATCTTTCAGCGATGTCAGTAAATTCTGTATGGATGGCGTAAGTAAATTTGTCGGACTAAACAAAAAAAACACGATAGACTACTTGCAGAGTGAACGTCTTGTTGATTAACCAAGACTCTACCAAAACTGGTGACATCTGCAAGGGGTCTAATCGTAATTTTTGCATTAGATAAATTTATTTAATTAGGAATACGACTATTCACTGGATTTAGGTATAAGTCACTAAGTATTCCTAGAAACTTACCCCAAATACCAGAAAATTTATTCTTCGTCTTCCAAATCTTCGTCAGCATCTTCAACGTCTACATCAGAAGTAAGCTTCTTGTCACTTTCACCCAATTGAATCAGGTGAATATGCTTGTATCCTAGTCGGATTTCAAATTCATCACCAGGTTTTAAACCCATTGCTTTGGTGTACGTAGCACCGATGACAATTTGTCCGTTTTGATGAACACTAACACGATATGTCGGTTCACGACCACGGCCATCTTTTGGTGCTTCTGGACTCAGAGGAATGCCTCTAGCCGATAGCAAAGCATCATAAAAATCAGTGAGGTTGACGCGGACTTGGTTATTCTTAGTGACAGTGTAATAACCACACTGCTTGGCTCTTTCTCTTCTTGGTAAATTAGAAAGTTCTTTGACTTTCGCTAGCAGTGCTTTTCCAGTTAAAGGCGCGGTTGCGGTTTCACTCATTATGCTCAAATTTTCCTTACTCTCTCCAAACTGATAAATTATGTCGTCCTATGCCAGTATTTGAATTTTTAGCATCTATACAAAGCTACTGGGGACTTCAAGTTTAAGGGTGAATTCCTGCTGATATTATCCTCAAGTACCTCTATTATGGATGACCACAACAGATAAGAGTCCACGAGTTACACAGGTATTATTTTCGGTGATTTTACGGCATTTTAAACCATTATTCATCATCGGGAAGGCAATCATTTTCTCGTTTGGTCTAACTGTTACAAATAAGTTATAAACCAAAGAAATTGCAGGTTTTCCTCTGACAATGCTTCCTTCATAGTTCTTGATTCGTAAGGTTTTACCTACACTTACTCTTAAACTATAGACAGCATGGGATTTGAATATGGTTTTACGGACATACACCCTTTTGTCCTACCTGTCGAGACATGAAATTTTTGTCTCTAGACTACGAAGAAACTCAGCTGTGTTAGCTGTACTTCTACAGCTGTTGATTCTGAATTTTGTGACTTCGTAATTTTATATTAAATACTAGCATGGACTAATAATAGCAAAATAATAGTTTATTTTTTAATTTAATTTACAAGTAAAGTTTTATCTAAATGCCCTAGCTCCTAGACACAAAAAGCAGCCAGGATTTTCTGTCGGGTTCATGAACAAGAGTGAGTATTGGTCTATGGGTTTTATAAAAATTAATCTAAATTTAGATGAGCAGTTTTGATGAGTAAGTTATATCCTTTGGTTTTCTGGATTCAGCCCAGATAAAAAGCTGTGAGTATTGACCCTCTAGTTTATTGTCTCTAGAGCATAAGGGCTACTGTTTAATGTACGTCTGTCTATGGGAAGAATAAATTTTCCGACATCTGCTGAAGACAGTACAAGACTCACAGATGTTTATTCTTAGCTTTGACGCTTCCATGCAACCAAAGATTTAAAATTGAGCAACTGTTTGAGATATTTTACAACCATTGCCATTTGAAGATGTTGGCATCAATATATATCACGAACCTGAAAAGCATTTGTTGTAGATGGATAGACAATTATAGAGGATAAACCTATATTCGTTCTTGGTAAACCCCCTTGACAGTGACAATTTTAGATTTTGCCTACCACTATTCTGCGGGAATCTAACGCACCGTGGAAGCAATCTACACGCAGCGTGCCAGAGACAAAATCTCTGGAGGCGGGTTTACTCATGGAGGAAACTTTTCAAGATAGATTTAAAACTTTGGATTTAGGATCGAGGTTTTTCAGTTAGTGGTTAAGTGCTTGTTGGCGAAATAAATCTAGCTGATGCTGCTGATGCCATTAGAATAATCTCAGCTATCTTTAAACTAGATTCAGTCGCTGTTGAAGAATCGGCCTATTAGTGCCAGTGTGAAAATTAGGGGCAACAATATATATAGCTCAATTTTTGCAAACACCAGCCTTGATTTAAGATTTTTCAGGCTGATGAACCAGATTTAAGATTTGGGTGAGTAACAATGGAAGTTAATTTTAAAATCGTTCGACAACAGCAAAATTCGGCTGCTGTTGTCCAAAGTTACATTTTAGAGACAGAACCTAGTAATACGATTTTGGACTGTCTAAATCGCATTAAATGGGAGCAGGATGGAACCTTAGCATTTCGCAAAAACTGTCGCAATACTATTTGTGGTAGCTGTGCAATGCGAATTAATGGACGTTCGGCTTTAGCTTGTAAAGAAAATGTAGGCAGTGAACTGGCAAGATCCAAAAATCAAACCAATGGGATGCTAGAAATTACGATCGCACCAATGGGAAATATGCCAGTCATTAAAGATTTAGTGGTGGATATGAGTAGTTTCTGGCAAAATTTAGAAGCGGTTGCGCCTTATGTCAGTACCGCCGCTAGACAAGTACCAGAAAGAGAGTTTTTGCAAACGCCACAAGAGCGATCGCAGCTTGATCAAACTGGTAACTGTATCATGTGTGGTGCTTGCTACTCAGAATGCAATGCACGAGAAGTAAATCCCGATTTTGTTGGACCTCATGCTCTGGCTAAAGCTTACCGCATGGTTGCCGACTCCCGCGATAGTGATACAGCTAATCGCCTAGAAAACTACAACGAAGGTACTAAAGGCGTTTGGGGCTGTACCCGTTGTCTCTACTGCGATGCAGTTTGTCCAATGGAAGTTGCACCACTGGAACAAATCAGCAAAATTAAACAGGAAATCCTCAGCCAAAAACAAGCTAGTGATAGCCGCTCAATTCGCCACCGCAAAGTATTAGTAGAGTTAGTCAAAGCTGGTGGCTGGATTGATGAAAGACAGTTTGGCTTACAAGTTGTGGGTAATTACTTCCAAGATTTGCGAGGATTACTTAGCCTTGCACCTTTAGGATTACGCATGATTGCTAAAGGAAAATTCCCGCTCTCATTTGAACCATCGGAAGGAGTAGAAGAAGTGCGATCACTAATTACAGCAGTTAAGGAAGAGGGAGAGGACACAAAGTAAATATGGGAGACAGGGGGAGCATTTTCCCTACGTTCTAACCCCTGAGTTACGAATGCAACTTTAAACAGCGTATGTACGTCCTAGATTAATAAATGTTCCCCTGCAAAAATTGTCTCACCGAAATTATGATTAATAGGAAAGGCTGGATGGCAAATTATCATCTTTGGCGGCGACGCTGGTTTTATCCGTTAATTTCGGTAGTGGTTGCTGTAAGCTTGTGTCTCACCACACCTTTACCTGGAAGAGCTATAGATTTATTGCCCCTATTGTTCCGAGGAGCGCAAATATTTCAACTATCGAATATATCTGATCGCCAGGAAGTAGAACTAGGCGCGCAAATGAATCAGCAATTACGTAGCGAAATTAGACTTAACCGTGATCCGCAAATTAATCGCTATGTGGAACAAATTGGGAGGCGGATAGTAGCAAATAGCGATCGCCCCAATCTCCCAGCCACATTCCAGGTAGTAGAAGATAATGCTGTGAATGCGTTTGCAACTGCGGGGGGTTTTGTTTATGTCAACACGGGTTTACTCAAAACCGCAGAAAATGAAGCAGAACTCGCCAGTGTGATCTCTCATGAATGGGGTCACATTAGCGGTAAGCATCTAGTCAAACAAATGCAGCAAAAAGCACTAGCAAGTGGTGTGGCTACAGCTGCGGGTTTAGATCGAAATACCGCCGTGGGAATTGGTGTAGAGCTAGCACTCAATCGTCCCCGCAGTCGTCAAGATGAGTTTGATGCGGATAAGCGGGGGTTGAGAACTCTGACACGGGCGGGTTATGCTCCTAGCGGCATGGTCAGCTTTATGCGAAAATTACTGAGAAGCGGCAGTTCTGCCCCAACGTTTTTAAGCACTCACCCAGCTACTAGCGATCGCATCAATGCTTTGCAAACTGCTATTAATCGTCAACCGGGTAATGGACGTGACGGATTAGACACTGCTAGTTATCGAGCTAATATCCGCCCCGTGTTGTAGTCGGAGAATTTTCTAGCAAAATCTCGTAGAAAAGTTGGAATTGTTTATGCTCGTTGCTGACTGCGACGAGCATTTATTTTTGCTGGTTCAACTTTCATCACCGCTTCTGATAAGGGTAGGCTACGTAAGCGGTTAGTAAAAACATTAGTTTGATAAATTAGATTATTCGTAATGTCAAATCCAGTCAACCAGCCGCTACGAGGATGGTAAGCACCAGTATCTATATCTAACCATCCCTGACCTTGAGCTAATTGGCCAGGGTTGACATCAGGAAAAGTAAAAGTAATTGTATGACCGACAACAATCAATTTATCAGCAAAATAAGGTTGTTCTATGCTATGAAATTCATCTCTAATCCAGCAAAATTGATCAGCCGTTTGTTCTCGGATGGTTTTTTTAGGGTCAACCCCAGCATGAGTTAGCCAAATCTTCCCTAAATCAAGATAGGTAGGTAAACTTTTTAGCCAATCTATATGTTCTGGGGAAACGGTAGCATCTGGGTAGCTAGCAATGGTTGCTTGTCCTCCACTGTGTAACCATGCTTGCATTAAAGCTACAGGGATATTTTCACCAGTCAAAATATTTAATAACATCTGCTCGTGGTTTCCCAGTAGACATTGGTAATTGTGGTGTCTAACAAAATCAATTACCTGTGAACTGTGAGGCCCACGATCAATTAAGTCCCCCAAAAAATATACTTCGTCGTCGGTATTTGGTGCGATCGCTTCTAATAAATTAATTAATCCCTCATAGTAACCATGCACATCCCCAATAACTATTTGACGTTTACTAATTTCGCTCATCTGATCTTCGCTACCATAAACTAGCTGAACACTTTGGTTACAGTTTAAGCGGTCATATTTCCACGAACAAAGGTAAAAACTACTTGACAAATATAAATTTATTGTATGTTCCCTGTTGGGATTTCCCTGTTCCCTTGTCAAAATTTACCCTTGCTTATCTTAGAATTGGTGCAGTTCTCTTATTGATAACTCTTTAATTCGCTATGCCAGATCAGTTTTCTCCTGAAGTTAGCTCACGCATTTGCAACCACATGAACGAAGATCACGCTAATGCTGTGCTACTTTACGCCCAGGTTTTTGGCGGAGTCTCTCAAGCAACAGCAGCGCAAATGCTAGCTATTGATGCTCAAGGTATGGATTTAACAGCACAAGTTAATGGCGAAAGTCTTCCTGTTCGCATTCAGTTCGATCATGTTCTAGCTGATTCAGAAGACGCTCATCATACTCTGATTGCGATGGTAAAGCAAGCACGGGTAAAAGCCTAGAGTTAATACCAATTCAATATAACTCTATGGGAAGCGAGCCACAAAATTCAAAAAGCTTGATTTTCTGGGTTTTCTGAATTTGTATCTCTTACCCAATTTTGGAAATTGGTGGTAGATGTTGGCGACTGAGTAATTTTTGGGACTGGATGCGCGGATGGGTGGGTGTTCAAAATTAGGTTTTCACAACTCAGTCTCAAAGTCGGTCAGCATAAGACTTTAGAGATTTTTTTGTTATAAAGTACCCGCGCACTTTATTTAGTAAGGGTTTTAGCTATTTTGGCTCTACTCAATCAGAATTTTTCATGCTAAGATTACCCCATCCGCGCAACCGAACCTTGAAAACTAAATATAGACAGTGTTTCCAATTGCCGCTATTGCAATTTCTACTAATCCCTATTAGGGATTGAAACATTTTGAGCTGACTGTTGTCCGTCTTAGTGGTGAGAATTGCAATTTCTACTAATCCCTATTAGGGATTGAAACTATGTTGGCTCTTAGGGTTGACAACTGAGGACTTATATTGCAATTTCTACTAATCCCTATTAGGGATTGAAACAAATAATATTCCTACTCAACCTAAAAGCTGGAATGCTAAAATTGCAATTTCTACTAATCCCTATTAGGGATTGAAACAATTTACTACTCTCTGAGGTAAAAAATTGTGGGTGATTGCAATTTCTACTAATCCCTATTAGGGATTGAAACTTTCTATCATGGTCGTAAAAGGGTATGTCACAACATTGCAATTTCTACTAATCCCTATTAGGGATTGAAACCAATTTTCCCGATAATTCTCTCAATTTCTTTCTATTGCAATTTCTACTAATCCCTATTAGGGATTGAAACTCATGGGTAAGATTCCTGTATGTATGTTTTTGTGATTGCAATTTCTACTAATCCCTATTAGGGATTGAAACTCCTGTATTCGCGTCTATGTACTGCTCTGTCCAGTATTGCAATTTCTACTAATCCCTATTAGGGATTGAAACAAATTCCCAGCGATTACGGGATGCAGAAGAAAACAAGCGAATTGCAATTTCTACTAATCCCTATTAGGGATTGAAACGCAAGGGCAGCTATTGGATGCAGCCAAGCAGCAGACAGCAATTGCAATTTCTACTAATCCCTATTAGGGATTGAAACAAGAGATTATCAGCACTCTACCCAGACGCAGAAGTATTGCAATTTCTACTAATCCCTATTAGGGATTGAAACGTTTAACTCTGTCAAACAACACTATCTGCGGTGTGCAACACATCGATTTAACACACGCTACAATTTGATGTTTAGTTGAAAAATCAAGTTTAATATGGAAGAAACTTTAAGATTTAGTGAAGCGTCGAAACTATAGCTAGTATCTATCCCTAATGATTCCCCATTGGATTGGTTAGAGAAAAATGCTGGAGATAAATTAAGATATCAGTCAAAATCCCCAATCTTCCATTGCTATGATGCCCTGTTATAAATTTCCCTTATCAAAAATGCGCCGTCTCGGATTAGCTCTGGTATTACAAGCTACATTATTCAGTGCTGTAGCTCTGCCCAAACAACTACAAACCGCTACAGCACAAACACCGGCCGGGAATCGTCCCCTGACCATCCGTTCTGATATCCAAGAATACGACGCAAAGAATCAGGTGATCACGGCTCGTGGTAATGTACAAATGTTGTATCCTGCTCGCCAGATTCAGGCTACAGCATCTCAAGCCCAATATTTCAGTAAAGAACGCCGGATAGATTTCAGTGGTAATGTCTATATTTTGCAACAAGGTGGTAATAGTATCCGCGCCGAAAAGGTGACATATTTGATTGATGAAGGGCGATTTGTCGCCTTACCCCAATCGAGTCGTCAGGTGGAGTCTATCTACATGGTGGAAGACTCACAACTAGAAACTACAAATAGTACACCTGCTCCCAAAACACCAGCACTCAAACCTGCTAATTAGCATCAACCATTAAGAAAGTCCGCAAATAGTGAAAATTGTTTTAGAAAATATTCACAAATCTTACGGCAAGCGAGTAATTGTCAATCGCGTCAACCTTTCTGTATCTCAGGGTGAGATTGTCGGTTTACTAGGCCCGAATGGAGCTGGTAAAACGACAACATTCTACATAGCCACAGGTTTAGAAAAACCTAATCAGGGAAGAGTTTGGTTAGATGATTTGGATATTACCGGATTGCCGATGCACAAAAGAGCGCGCTTGGGCATTGGCTATCTGGCACAAGAGGCGAGCGTTTTTCGCCAACTATCAGTCTACGATAATATTCGCTTAGTGTTAGAGCAAACTAACGTACCGCGATGGGAATGGCCAAAGCGGATAGCAACACTCTTGGGGGAGTTCCGCTTAGAACAAGTAGCTAAAAGCAAAGGAATTCAACTTTCTGGTGGGGAAAGACGGCGTACAGAATTAGCCAGAGCCTTAGCATCTGGGAAAGAAGGCCCAAAATTTTTACTATTAGATGAACCCTTTGCCGGTGTTGATCCGATCGCAGTACATGAAATTCAGCACATTGTCGCACAACTACGCGATCGCGGCATGGGCATATTAATCACAGATCATAACGTTCGAGAAACCCTAGCCATTACAGACCGCGCCTACATCATGCGCGAAGGACAAATCCTCGCCTATGGTACAGCCGATGAACTATACAACAATCCTCTCGTGCGTCAGTATTATTTAGGCGATAATTTCCAAGTGTAAGGGTGTAAAACTGGCGACTAATAACTATTGATCAATAACTATTGACTAAAAATCTATGGTGTCTAAACAGTTCGCGCCTTTCTACAGCCTCAGATCGTTACTGCCTTTTACGATTATGGATCGCTACTTGGCTAGCGAACTATTGCCCACATTCTTGTTTGGTGTAGGGGCTTTTTCGTCAATTGGTGTGACTGTTGATGCAGTATTTGAGCTAGTACGTAAGGTTGTCGAATCTGGATTACCAGTAAGTATTGCTGTGCAGGTTTTCTTATTAAAACTACCTGCTTTTATTGTCTTAGCTTTCCCGATGTCCACGCTGTTAGCGACTTTGATGGCTTATAGTCGTCTTTCTAGTGAGAGTGAATTAATCGCTTTGCGAGGTTGTGGGGTTAGTGTTTATCGGATGGTACTAACAGCGGTAATACTAAGCTTTGTCGTTACTGGTATGACTTTTGTCTTTAACGAGCAAATTGCACCAGCCGCTAATTATCAAGCTACTCTTACCTTGAATGCAGCCATCAGATCAGACAAACCAACTATTAAACAACAAAATATTTTTTATCCTGAATACCGAGACGTTGTAGAGCCAGACGGGACTAAAAACAAGATGTTGACGCGTCTGTTTTATGCTGACCAGTTTGATGGTAAGCAGATGAAAGGCTTAACTATCATCGACCGTTCCACAGATGGATTAAATCAAATTGTGGTGGCTGAATCAGCACAGTGGAATGGCTCACAAAGTGTTTGGGATTTCTATAACGGTACAATCTACTTAGTCGCTCCTGATCGCTCTTATCGCAATATCTTAAGATTTGAAAAGCAACAATTAAGGCTTCCCCGTACACCTTTAAGTCTGGCAGAAAAAAGCCGCGACTATGGCGAGATGAATATTTCTGAGGCTTTAGAACAACTTACTGTAGAAAGATTGGGAGGCGATCGCCAAAAAATTCGTAAACTAGAAGTACGGATTCAGCAAAAAATTGCCTTACCGTTTGTCTGCGTAGTTTTCGGGTTAGTAGGTGCTGCTATGGGAACTATCCCCCAACGCACAGGAAGAGGTACAAGTTTCGGTATTAGCGTAATTGTGATTTTTTCTTACTACCTACTCAGCTTTATTACTGGCGCATTAGGACAAGCAGGTATATTTTCTCCCTTTTTAGGTGCTTGGTTGCCCAACTTCATTTTCTTAGGAATAGGTATATTTTTATTAGTGCGTGTTGCTCAACGTTAGGGCAGGGAGAGACAAGTTAGTAAGAGTCCAGAGAAAAAACTAATAACTAATGACTATTAACTATTAACTAACTACTATGCCAAATCGTCGTTATCCTCCGGCTTATTTACGCTATCTCAAAGCCCGATTAATGAATTTGGGGAGACCTAGTTTTTGGGGTACTGCCATTTTTTTATCAGTGGTGGGGCTACTAATTCATGAATATTGGGCAAACCCGGATATATTCGGGGCCAGAAATAATAGTGGCGTGAATTCTTCAGATCCGCTGGGTGCTTCACTTTCAGCTGAAGATAGAGCGATCGCTGCAGATATTGATAATTTACCACTATTATTAAATACAAATGAACCATTAATCTTACCTACACCCTTAAATAACTCTCAAGACGATAAAAATAAAAATTCATCTCCTGATACTACTAGTAAACAAAAATCGACTGATCAAAAATCACAACCTATTCCTAACAATTTTGATCCCCTAGCCACATCTCAAAACCAAAATATCTTTGTATCACAATCTGAAAATTTATTACGCTTTGGAGCGACTGATAATAAACAGTTATTAGGTTTTACTTCTTCAAATTCAGTGACTGAATCAACAGCAGCAATACCAAGTTCCGCAAGGACAGGAACAGGATTAGTTAATCCAACTAATGATGCTCTGAATACTAATTCAGTTAACAATTTATCCACGGCTGTTAATTCTACCAATACCCAAAATACATCTAGCTTGAATGGTGCAAATTCATCAGCCATAACTCCTATCAGCAGTGATTCCTATGGGAGAACTGCCCCTATTATGACTTCACCCAATCAAACCTTCTCGCCCAGTATAGGAATTAATTCGCCAACCAATTATCTGCGCTCAAACGGATACAATAATTTCAATAATCCTCAACAAAGTTTTTCACCGAGTACGAGGATAAATTCTCCTACAAATTATCTGCAACCAAACACAATTAATCCTCAGCCTGGGGTTTACAATAACCTTAGCGGTCAGCCTGTTTTACCGGGTGCAGAGTTAAATGCTAGACCAGGTTATATTCAACCAACTACGACTAATATCCAACCAGGTTCTTACACTAACTTCAATAACAATCAGGTTGTGCCTAATCAAGTCCCGGCGACGACAACTGTCATCACCGGAACATCGCCAATTATCGGCCCCTACACTATCCGCAATCCCCGTCCTAGTGCCGTCATTAATACAACGCCATTAGTACCTAGTAATTATGGTAATTCTATCTGGCAGCAACCTAACCAAATTCCCCAATCTAATTTTCCATATACTCGCCAAACCCAAGGTCAGTATGTGAACGGAGTACCTAATAATGGTTACTGATATGTGAAATTTGTGGTTGTGAGTGAAGTGAATGCAAACTTATCAAATTAGACCGTATCATCACATACCAATTGTGGATTGTGGTGAACGGTTAGTGGAAATTCCCATAGAAATGTTTGCGGTGGAATTTCCCCATCCTTATGAAAAATTGGGTGCGAGTTATGGGGGTTATTCTCCATATTATCTTCGCCAGAGTGTGGTGGAGAATTTAATTCAAGCTCAGAATTATCTACAATTACTGCGTCCTCACTGGCGCATTCAGATATTTGATGCTTATCGTCCAGTGACGGTACAGCAGTTTATGGTCGATTACAGTTTTGCTACAGCACTACAGGAGAGAGGATTAACTGAAGTCGAGTTAACACCCCAGCAACGTCAAGAGATTTGGGAGGCGGTGTATGAAATTTGGGCTGTACCCAGTATGGATGAAACAACACCGCCTCCTCATAGCACAGGTGCAGCAGTAGACATCACACTGTTAGATGAAACTGGACAAGTTATTGATATGGGTTCGCCGATAGATGAAATGTCACAGCGATCGCATCCCGATTACTATGCTCATCAGACTCATCCCCATGCCCATTACTATCATGCTCATCGTCAGTTATTGTGTGAAGTCATGTTAAAAGCCGGTTTCCAACGTAACCCTAAAGAATGGTGGCATTTTTGTTACGGCGATCAAATGTGGGCATGGCTGAATAATCAACCCACAGCCCGTTATGGGCGTTTATTTTAGCAACAAATAAACTGGATAAGGGCGCAATTTAGGGTTCACTCAATTCTTCTCCCTTTCCCTGTCCCCTATATTTACGCGTCTTCTGGATTCATCTGCCTTAACTCTTCAGTGGTGTATGTACCCACAGGACTCCAAAGTAGGTAGGGAATGAGTAACAATGTTGCTAGCCCAGAAATTGGCAACACACATATTGCTAGCAACACAGCTACTATAAAACCGCTTAAACCAATAATTTCTCCAATTTTCAGACTTTTCAGTCTCAGCATGAGAGGTATATAAGCTACAGTGATTATTTCTACGAAGAGGTATAAACCCATGAGTAGCCAAGTAATCACACTGCCTGGATTGTGCTGCCAAACAAGATAAGCGGAAGCTGCACCACAAACAAAAATTACAGTCCATATGAGGGGGATAAATGCTTCAAACACTAGCCATCGGGGACGACTCAATTGTGCAAACCATTTGACATCGCGTGGTGTAATGAAGAAACTACCAATCGCTACTATGAAAGTTACAGCCCCGATTACCATCCAAGATGGAATCATAATTTTCCCCAATTTATCTTTTGTCAATTAATACACTGCCAGTTTGACAATCGATCCCATTGGTTAAATCATTCGTTGGTATTAACCTTAAGCATCTTGAGGGTTAATCTGCATCATTTTCCAAGTAGTGTATGTACCAATGGGACTCCAAAGTAAATAGGGAATTAATAATAATGCTGCCCAACTAGAAACAGTGAAAACTGTGATTGCCAAAATGATACAGATAGTGAAACCTGTCCCACCGATGAGTGTACCTACCTGGAGGCTGCGAAGCTTGAACATCACTGGAGTATAGGCAATGGTGACAACTTCTAATAACAGGTATAAACCCATGAGTAACCATGTTGAATTGGCATTCGGGTTGCGTTCCCAAATAATATAAGCTGACCATGCACCGCAGATAAAAACAACAGTCCAGATCACTGGGATTGCGGCTTCAAAAGTCAGCCATTTAGGTCTTTGTAAACGTCTAAACCACTGGCGATCGCTGGGTGTAATGAAGTTTGCTGCTAAAGCTACTATAAAAACTACACCCCCGATCACCATCCAAGATTTAATCATGTCCTATATTCCTTGCGATCGCCAACGGCAGGGTATCGTCGCTGACTATGGTTTCAATATTAGTTATTTCTGCCAAAATTTTGGCATTTTATAGCCGAATTGCTCATCAATCCTAAGTTTGAGAGTTGTAATTGTCTAATTTTATGTCTGAAGATGTGGCATTTGCTATGTCTGTGGATGGGGGTAAAAGCTGAGACGTAAAAATATCGTAGTGATGGGGGAATCAGGTAATCAGATATATGCAAGCTGAAACAGAAACGCGATCGCTAGTACATAGTTCACTGCATGGAATTGCCAAGACTATTAGTCTTACAGGTTGGATAACTTTTTGGGTACAACTGACACTAGTTGTAGTATCTGGATTAGTGCTGCTATTTGCTTCTACTGGACGCAGGTTTGCAACTCAACAAAATACAGGTATCGGGATTGGTATATTCTGGGCTGTTTGTGCAGTTGTTGCATTATTGTTCAGCGTCTATTGGTATTTTCGCTACACTCGCATTGCGAAGCGACTAGATAATCCCAACCCAGCTTTACATCCTACCAAGGCAGATACCATCAGAATTATTGAAGTAGGAATTATGGTAGGTTTACTAGGAATGCTATTAGCTCTTGTAGGTTCTGGTGCAACCTTAGGAGTTTTAGTAGCAAAATCTATCTCCCAACCTCCAGGGGTAGCAATTGTTGATCCTAATAAAATTATTCGTGCTTTAGATGTGTTCGTGATGGTAGCAAATATTAATGGTATTGCTGCTCACTTTATCGGGACTGTGGCTTCTTTGTGGTTACTACAAAAGCTTAGGTGACAGGTGACAGGTGAAAGTGGAAAAACAATTAAAGTGTTTCTTTCCCTTACACCCCTACACCCTTACACCCTCACACCCCTATCCCCCCTTTTGAACAAATTCTAAACACAATTGCCGAAAGCGATCGCCCCGCACTTCAAAATTAGGATATTGATCGAAACTAGCACAGGCTGGAGATAGTAATACTACAGTTGCTTGATGTTTCTTGGCTAACTCTGCACTTCTAGGTACGGCATTTTCCATCGTTGCCACAATTTCATAATTGCTATAACCCACTTCTTGCAGACGTTGAGCAAACGCAGGTGCAGCCGCACCAATCAGCAAGACAGTCGCCGCTTTTGCCTGAATGCTGGCTAACCACGCTGTATCATCTCCTGGTTTGGCTTCACCACCAGCAATTAATACCACTGGACTACTCACAGATGCTAGTCCCACTTCTGCCGCATCGTAATTGGTGGCTTTGCTGTCGTTAATAAAATCAATGCCTTCCCAAGTGCAGATATGCTCCAAACGGTGGGGAACTCCGGGGAATTCTTGCACAGCTTTAGCGATCGCCTCCGGTGCAATTCCTGCCAAACGCGCTGCGGCTACTGACATGAGGAGATTTTGTTGGTTATGCGCTCCCACCATCCGCAAAGCTGAGGCTTCGATAATTCTTTGGGGTGCGGAATCAGCTTGTAACTGTTCTACTACCCAACCATCTTCAATATAAAAGCCTTTTTCACCAATCAGAAATTCTTTCCCTCTCACACTTGTCCAGTAAGCATCTGCCCAATCGGTCACACCTACTTTTTGCAGATAAGCATCATCGCCATTGAAGATTTGCAATTGAGACTGGCGTAACAGCTTGGCTTTGATGTTGTAATAATTTTCTAGGGTTTTGTGGCGCGCTAGGTGGTCTGGGGTGAAAGTTGTCCAAACACTAATCCGGGGAGCAAGAGAAACGGAAGACTCGATTTGATAACTGCTCATTTCCCCAATTACCCAATCTGGTGCTTTTTCAGCTAACGCCACTTCACAAGCAGCATAGCCAATATTGCCACAGGCTGGAGCATCGAATCCAGCCGCTTGAAAGATGGCTGCAATTAGGGCAGTAGTTGTGGTTTTGCCGTTAGTGCCGGTGATTCCCACCCAAGGAAGTCGGTGCAGATGTCGCCAAGCTAATTCCATTTCGCCAATTGTTTCTATGCCCAATTCTCGCGCTTTTACTAACGCCGGTATGTCCCAAGGCACACCAGGACTAACGACAATTAAATCGGGTAAATCAGCACCATCTAATTCTAATGAATGCCCCAATTTAACTGTAATTTGTTCCTCGGCAAGTGCTTGTTGCTGATTGAGAAGGGTTTCGGAGGTGTTGCGGTCACTCAGCACTACCTCCCAACCTTCCCGTTTCAACAATCTCGCCGCAGCAATACCGGACTTTCCTAATCCAATGACATGGGCTTTGGACATAGACTGTGGCAGAGTTCCCTGGTTAAGCATTCATTATGGTATCGCTAATTGGCAAAAATTAACACCATCTTTTGTTGCTTTAAACTACAGATTTTTTCAATTTAGGGGTGTGGGGAAATGGGGGTATAGGGGTGTAGGGGAATGAATACTAATGTATTGTTTCCTTACACCCTCACACCCTAATTTTTCACGATCGCCCCAAAGTCAGCTAACACACGGGCATGATTTCGCAATAATCCCAGTAAATTTAAGCGGTTGCGTTTAATCTCTGGATCAGGGTCAATCACTAATACACTATCTGCCCCATCAAAGAAATTGCTCACAGTCGGCGCAATATCTACTAATCCTGCTACTAACAGTTGATAATTGCGTGATTCTTGTGCGGCTTGGGTTTGGGGAACTAATTTGACTAAATCTTCGTAAAAGGCTGATTCGGAAGGCTTTTGGAATAGTTCGGGACGGACTACAGATGTGGGGTCTAACTGTTTGGTATCTAAATCGCCTTGGGCAGCTAGTCTGGTGGAACGGTTGACAGTTTCGTAGATTTTATCTAGTGTACCGTCGCGGCGGATTTGTTGTAGGTATAAGGCGCGATCGCGCACGTCTAATAAATCCTGTAATGCCCTATCTGTATACTCTGGGTCATTTTCTCCCAACACAGCGTTGACTAAATCGTAGTCAATTTGTTTTTCTTCTTGTAATAGGGTGCGAATCCGTTGTAAGAAAAATTCTTGTAAGGCTGAGTTTAATTGCCCTAAGTCTTTATTGTACTGCTGACAAAAATTAGCAGCGACTTGCTCTAACAGGGTAGCTAAATTAATTTGTAAATTCGCTGCCCAAGTAATGTTAACTACGGCGTTAGCGGCGCGTCGCAATGCAAAGGGGTCAGAAGAACCACTGGGAATTAATCCCAAACCAAAAATACTGACTAAGGTATCAAGTCTATCTGCTAAACCAACAACTTGACCTGTAAGAGTTTGGGGGAGGATATCATCCGCACCCCGTGGTAGATAATGTTCAAAAATTGCCGTAGCAACTTCGGTTGATTCACCGCTAGCGATCGCATATTTTTGTCCCATGATTCCCTGTAACTCTGGGAATTCATAGACCATTTGCGTTACTAGGTCGGCTTTACATAATAATGCTGCTCTGGTGATGTGTTGGCGATCGCTTTCAGTTAATTGCAGTTGTGTAGAAATTTGTCCGGCAATATTAACTATACGATCTACCTTGGCACGTAAAGAACCTAAATCTTCTTGGAAGGTGACAGTTTCTAGTTGGGGTAAATAATCCTCTAATGCCTTGGATAAATCGGATTTGTAGAAAAATTGTCCATCGGCTAACCTAGCTCTGATGACTCTTTCATTACCTACAGCAATAATATCTGCTTTGTTGGGGTCGCCATTGCCAACGGTGACAAAATAAGCTTGTAGTGTGGTGTTACTACCTGCTGCAAATACTGGGAAATAACGCTGATGACTCACCATCACCGTAGTAATCACTTCCGTAGGTAAGGCTAAAAATTCGGTTTCAAATTTACCTACCACTGGGGAAGGCCATTCTACTAAGTTAGTAACCTCCTCTAACAAGTCGGGATACATTTCTGTACTGCCGTTTAATTTCTGTACCGTCGCTTGTACTTGTTCTTCAATTAATTGAGTACGTTCTTCGGGATTCACAAGTACGTAAGCATAGCGGAGAGTTTTTACATAGTCGGTAGCGTTGTGGATAGTGATAGGTTCGGGATGTAAAACACGATGACCATAGGAGATGCGATCGCTATGAATTTTAATTGAACCATTCTCTAATTCAATGGGCAGAACAGCATCATCTAACAAACTTACTAACCAGCGAATGGGACGAGAAAATCTCACATCTCCATCCCCCCAGCGCATCAAGCGTTTACCTTCTAAGTTGTAAATCCACTGGGGAACAAGTTCTGTCAAGATATCCGCCACAGGACGGCCGGGAATACTTTTTTGGACAAAGACAAAATCCCCTTTATCTGTGGGACGCACTTCTAACGCTTCAATGGCCACACCTTGCTTTTTCGCAAAACCTACGGCGGCTTGTGTTGGCTGACCATCTTTAAAAGCAGCTTGGGCAGGTGGGCCTTTGATTTCCTCTTCTCTATCTGGTTGCTGGGATGGTAAACCTGTGATTAGTACCGCCAACCGCCGGGGAGTACCGTAAACTGTTACCGAGTCACTATTGAGGCTATGGGCTGCTAAACTTTCAGGAATACGCGATCGCCATTGTTCCACAGCACCACTCAGAAAGCTTGCAGGTAGTTCTTCTGTACCAACTTCTAATAAAAATGCCGTCATATTTAATGTTGCGTAGCTTAACTTTCACTGATCAATTCCAACAGTTTACCTCGCCATCACGCTGAGGTGGACTATGCCAAGCTACTGTTTGTCGATGGAAAAGAAGCAGACTGCAAGGTAAGGGGCGCAGGGGAAGCAGGGGGAGCAGGGGAAGAAGAATACAATGATCATATTTGCTCTGACCCATTGAATAATTTATTTTCTGGAAGTCCCTCATATCTCAATACGGTTCAGTTAAGGCTAAAATTTGGGGTCTGTGAAGTAAGGAAAAGTTCGTAGTAAGGACTTCAGTCCTTAGATGAGGACTAAAGTCCTCACTACAAACTATTTTCTTAACTGAACTGTATTGCCTTATATCTGTTGAGGAAATTAAGGACACCGGAATTCAAAGTAATTGCTCTACTATTGAGCTGCGGTCATAGCAGTTGCTTCTTTACCTTTATTGGCTGCTATGTTAGATATTTCTCGGTCAATAAAGAATATACCCTGTCCTTCTGTGCCAATTAGGTTAATTTTATCGAGAATCCCCTTAAACAAAAACTCTTCTTGATGCTGTTCGGCAACATACCATTGCAAAAATTGCAGAGTAGAATAATCTGGTTCTGTATTTGCTAAATGCACCAAGTCATTAATCTTGCGAGTGATGGACTGTTCATGTGCATAAATTTGTTCAAACAGTTCTGTCAAAGAAGAGAAATGAGTAGGTGGAGCTTGCATTCCATCAATCACCGCCAATGCACCTGTTTCATGCAAATAATTGAGCAAACGACGCATGTGCATCATCTCTTCATCGGCGTGTTGACTCAAAAAATTAGCACATCCTTCCAAAGCTTTATAAGCACACCAAGAACTCATTTGTAGATAAAGATGGGAAGAATACATTTCCAAGTTGATTTGTTCATTCAACCGATCAATCATTGCTTGAGACAGCATATTTTTGACTCCTTGTTAGACAATTTTGAAGATACGCCGCATTATCTCAACGGGGAACAGGGAACAGCATCAGCAAAAATAGGCTGATCTGAACTTTATGGCGTTAAGAGTTCCCTCTGCCGCAGGGAGTTGAGAAAATCTCTGTGTACCTCTGCACTCAACTCTGCGTACCTTGGCGTTGAAAAAGTGAAGATTTGACGCAGCTGCACACGGAAATAGTATCAACGCGATTCCACAAAAATGCTTTGCGCTGTTTCCCGATCTAAGGCGGCACGGGTTCTGCCGACCATGATGATATACGATGGAAAGCGTTGCTCTAGGACTAAATTACTTCCGGGTAAAATGCCGAAGGCCATGAGCTTTTGTAACACTGCATCATCTTCAGTTCGCAAACAGACGACGGTTTGCGGTTGACCGATTTTGACTGTTGATAAGGCGTTCATATTAAAACTGCACTCCAAATAAACTTAAGCCAAAATTGACAAGATATCCCATCAAGAAAGCAAAGGGGAAAATAAATAGCACGATCGCAACAGTGGTTTTAGTTCCCCTCTCTTTAATCAGCATTTGCAATTGAGCAATACAAGGTAAAAACAAGGTCAAAACAATCGCCGCGACTACTAACTGATTACCTGTGAGGCTGCCTTGTTGCTGTAAATCAAATAGTCCGGCTGCACCATAATCTCTTCTAAAGAAACCATAGAGAAATATTGGTGCTGCTTGTGTGGGCATTCCCAAGGACGCAATCAGGGGTTCAATTGCCCGAATAATCATGTCAAATATTCCGGTTAATCTTCCTACCCAAATCAATACTGATGCCCAAATAAATAAAGGTAGAACTTCCAGAAAATACCACTTCATTCGCACCCAAGTTTTCGTCAACACATTGCGTAATTTGGGCAAACGCAAAGGCGGAACTTCCATATAAAATCTACCGGAATTACCAGGTAATAATTTGGCGGTGAGATAGCCAACTACTATAAAAATGGCGGTGATAAAACCTCCCCAAAACAGTAAGGCGGCGGGTTTTTGTGCTAGTAATCCCACAATTACACCCCACTGGGCTGCACAAGGAATAGCCAGGGATAACAAAAAGGTAGCAATTAACCTTTCCCGGTTGGTTTCTAAGGTGCGGGTGACAATCGTGGCCATGGTGTCGCAACCTAAACCCAACACCATTGGAATCACGGCGCGTCCAGATAAACCCACCGATTTGAATAGCCTATCTAGCATTAAAGACAGACGTGGGAGATAACCACTATCTTCTAGTAGCGAGAACATCAAGAAGTAAGTAGCAACTACGGGTAAGACGATCGCAGTAGCGTAGCGAATCCCCAAGGTGATGATGCCATAGTCATTACCAATCAAGTCTTGAATTGGTCGCCAGGGAATAACTTGAGCAATGATTTGATTGACTACTGGGTTGATTTGTGATTCAAAAAAAGTTTCGATATGATCAACTAGTTCCCCTGCACCAAATTCACCGACAAATTTGTAAACTCCGTAGTACAAGATAACAACCAGGATAGGAAATCCTGTAATGGGGTTGACTGTGAGTTGGTGCAGTGTTTCAGTAAGTGACGATCGCGTCTGTCTCGTTTCCTGCAAAACTCCTCTTTCTATAGCATGAGCCTGACTTTGGCGAGTGTTAGCGATCGCCAATGCGATTGGTTGTTTAAGTTGATTTTGCGTGACAGTAATCAATACTTCCAGATGACGACATTGTTCTCGATCTCGTTGTAAGGTTTGCCATAATCCGGGGTCTTTCTGTAACAGTAATAAAGCTAGACTACGAGGCGAAAGAGAGTAATTCGCAAATAAATAGCGATCGCCTAATGTTTGCCACCACGATTCTATTTGTGCGATCGCTGCTTCAATTGGTTCTGGATAAATCACTTGGCTAATCATCGTTTTTAACTGTTAAATGTTGACTATTCCCAATGCCCCATTCCCTTTCATGCTGGTATCATGGCAGGCTGAACTGGCAGGAATGGCATAATCCTATGTTTCAATTCATCTATTCCTTGATTCAAAGCCGCCGCCATACAAACTACTGGAATTCCCAACTCCATCTCCAACACGTCTTGTCGCAAATCCAGTCCCCAATTATGGGCTTCATCCATCATGTTAACGGCGAGCAAAACTGGCAGTGCAGCTTCGATCAGTTGAAAGGTGAGAGGTAGCATTCTTCCCAAATTCTTGGCATCTACCACATGAATCACTGCTGCCACAGGTTCGATTAACAATAAATCTCTCGCAACCTTTTCTTCTTCGCTAATGGGCAGTAGTGAATACATGCCTGGTGTATCAATCACTGTTATGCTTTGTTCCCCTATCTGTACCAGCCCACGACTCACTTCAACAGTCGTACCGGGGTAGTTAGATACTGTGACGTAAATTCCTGTTAGAGCATTAAACAGTACACTCTTACCTACATTGGGCATTCCTACCAGTGCAATTGGAGGGCTTGAAGAAACTTCTACATCCAAAGATTGCTGTCTTTTGCGAAAAAATGCTAATCCACCTGATTTTTTTCTACAAGATTGTCCCTGTGATTTACATTTGTGGCATTCCATAGGAATTTTTTATTGAGCTTTACTGCAACTTATTCTCAAATTAAAATTTGAGGATCTTGTGAGGGACAATTATTGATGCGTTTTGTTTACCCTAACCAGTAAAACTTTGCATTATGTATCAATTAAACATATTCTTTTGATAAAAAATAAACGGATGGATGCGCGAAATCCAGGTGTAGAAAGGGATTGTCTAACAAAAATCCCCAATATATAAATTTTTGTAACTGTCTTTGTAAAAATACTGAATCGGTAGAGAAACACAATATAGGAGCCATCAAAAAGATTCTGACAAGGGAAAGAATGATGTTGAAACAACTGGTAGCATCTGTGCTAACTTCCGTGGGTCTATTGAGCCTGAATATTAGCCCAACATTAGCAAAACCAGCCGATGACTTTCGGTATCACAAAACCTTTTATCCGACCAATTGCAATATTGCTATTAACGGTGAAAAATATACTTGTGATTACGGGGTGATGGGTGCATTCAGTAATGCAACTGCCAACTTGAAATTATGCTCTACACGGTATTGTTTTATTCTTGTATTGAGTTCTGCCCAACTAGCGAATGTCGCCGATGGTGAAGACTTTTATGTACGTCAAGTAGCTTTCCAAAGAGGAAGTGCAATTGTTGACCAATGGGACGCATCTCTGCGGTGTGGTTTCAGCCGTTCAGATGGCATAGGATGTCTAGGTGAATTGGAAAATGGCACAGAGATCGTCATATATGTCGAATAGGATGGTTCTGAATCAACAGAATTACTATTTTTGCATCCATTGCTTAGAAAACCGCAGGAAACTCCATCTCTTTATGGATGGAGTTTTTTTACTGGGTTATTTTAGCGGCACAGCATACTCGTACTTAGTTAAATATACGTATACATTTAATCTTTAAATAAAAATTGGCTGAAAGTTGTTAAAGATTTGATGAATTAACCGTATAAACCTCATAATTAATGAATATAAAGTTACAATGACATTTGAAAACTAAAGTTTCAGTTAGAATAATTATTACCAAAAAGCTTAATAATCCTATTGATCTCATGGCTATAAAGTATGAAATCAGTGGAATGCTTGCTCATCGTAAATTTACCAATATATATTGATATTTTTACCTGCGCTTAATTTATCTCAGATAAGCATATAGATAACTTTATACATTTTTTTACGTGAAAACTCATAAATGTACGAGCGACTCTAGATCATTCACATTGTATATATCAAGATGCCAGTCTTTTCAGGAAATATTTTTATCCACAGCATGAAAACCTAGTTGGTCAAGAGGAAGACATCAATAAACTCAACTATATTAATCAAGGTCAAAATAGCTAAAAACCTCTTGCCTTCTGCCTTAGCCTAACTATAATTATTCACTCACGACCACCTACTTAGTCACAAAACGCATATTCTCAAGTCTACTCTCAGTAAAATCCTATCAATAGCTCATGCACATCCTGATTTATTCTTACAACTATTACCCAGAACCAATAGGCATTGCACCTCTAATCACCGAACTAGCAGAAGGTTTAGTAGCACGAGGTCATCAAGTGCGGGTAATTACAGGAATGCCTAACTATCCTCAACGGGAAATTTATGAGGAATACAAGGGTAAATGGTATGTGACAGAAAAAAAGAATGGCGTGACTATTCAACGTAGTTACTTACGAATCAAATCAAAACCCAACTTGATAGATCGTTTACTTTTAGAATTAAGTTTTATATTTACCAGTTTGCCCCAGGCTTTCAACGGCAAGCGGCCTGATGTCATTCTCCTCACAATACCACCACTATTAGTTTCACTACCAGCTACCTTACTGGGTCGTTTATATAAATGTCCTGTAGTCCTGAACGTCCAAGATATTCTACCGGAAGCAGCGATTCGTGTGGGACTGATGACCAATAAGCTGATGATTCGGGTATGTGAAGCTATAGAGAAATTTGCTTACCGCAGTGCTACTAAAATTAGTGTGATTGCTGACGGCTTTTTAGAAAACTTAGTTAAGAAGGGAGTCAACCCACAAAAAATGGTTTGTATTCCTAATTGGGTGAATGTAGATTTCATTCGTCCCTTAACTAAGAACAACCCTTGGAGAACTACTCACCAACTCAACGGTAAATTTGTGGTGATGTACTCTGGTAACATCGCCCTGACACAAGGTTTAGAGACAGTAGTTGCAGCCGCAGCTTGTTTGCGTCATCTCCCCGACATCAGTTTTGTGATTATTGGTGAATCTACAGCTTTAACTAGGCTACAAAAACATTGTCTAGCATGTGGAGCAGATAATGTTTTACTCCTACCACTACAACCTAGAGAAGAACTACCGCAAATGTTAGCTGCGGCTGATGTGGGATTGATTGTCCAAAAAAGCAATGTCATTTCCTTTAATATGCCTTCTAAAATCCCACTATTATTAGCTGCTGGTCGTCCGGTAGTGGGATCAGTTCCAAATAATGGAACAGCCGCCAAAGTCATTGCAGAAAGCGGTGGGGGTCTAATTGCTGAACCAGAGTCACCAGAAGCGTTAGCGGCCGCAGTTTTGGAACTGTACAATAATTCTGATCTGTCGGCAAAATTAGGATATCAAGGCCGACAATTTGCTTTAGAGAAATTTGCTTTTGAGCAGGTTATTGAGCGTTATGAGGATTTATTTTTTGATGTCCTAAGCCAGAGAAGACCTACTTTGGATAAAACACAACAATTGAGTGAACAAAAATCAATTGTGGATATTTCTAGATAGAAATCGCAGACTTAGATTTTCACCCACTTGTTACCCTAGAGGTTAGCTAAGAGGGTCAAAGATTAATGATCATGGAATTCGCGCCTCTTTTCCCTATTGCTTACCGTCTTCTTCAACCAACTTTTCCCAAGTGTTTGTGGTGTGGAAGTGGTGAGCATAAAACCATCGCTCTGACTTTTGATGATGGGCCTCATCCCCAATACACACCCCAGGTACTAGCAGTTTTAGACCGCTATCAAATTACAGCTAGCTTTTTTTGGCTGGGTGCTTGTGTTAACCGTTCACCAGATGTTGCTAAAGCAGTAAGCGATCGCGGACACTGGATTGGATTACATGGTTACGATCATCGCTCTTTTATCCGGCTTTCACCCGTAGACCTCAAAGCAAGTTTAGAAAAAACCCAGACTGCTATCTATAGTGCTTGTGATATCCTACCCACAAAAGTCCGTGACGTTAGACCACCAAATGGTTTATTTACGCCTCAGACTCTTAACTTGTTTTCACAGTGGCAATATCGTCCAGTGATGTGGAGTGTTGTTCCAGAAGATTGGGCTAGACCAGGAGTCAATAAAGTAGTCAGGCGCGTGATACAGCAAGTAAAAAGTGGGTCATTGATTGTTTTACATGATGGTGCTTGTGGCGGACAAGATGTGGCTGCCACCATCCAAATTCTGATCCCCCAGCTACTACAACAAGGCTATCAATTTGTAACTATTGAGACTTTATGGCAACAAACTCAAGCCATTTCCTAGGAAATACAGATTATAGGAAAGCAAGAACAAGAGTGTTTTTTTGGTAGTTAGCGAATGGCGATCGCCATTCGCTAACTATTTCTCGTTCAAAACCAAATCAGAAACTGGTTTTACTTCTAAGCGTTTAGGGTTGAATTCAGCGTTACGTTTTAAGTGCTTTTAGCTTGTGGTTGTTGAGTTGCTTCTGTATCCGAAGTAGTAACTGGAACAGGTTCTTGATTTCCTAGAAGTTGGTGTAGGTCATTTAATGAGGTTGGCTTGGCTATAGACTCATCTATAGGCTCATTAGCATACTCTATTAGGTCTTCCACTCGACAATTCAAGGCTTTGCAAAACCTAATAATTCTTTCAATATGGTCTGTCCCAGTCCGGCCGCTTTCCCAGTTTTGAATAGTGCTTTCAGTCACGCCGACAAGACGGGACAGTTCAAGCTGGGTTAGCCCTGCTTTTTCCCGAAGCAAAGCGATCCTTGGTTTTGGCTTTTGTTTCACAGCTACAGCACTTTTATCTATCTATAGTCGTAGATCCTAGCACCAAAGAAAACCTGCGCCTATAAAATTACTAAAAAAATTTCGTATATTCGTTAAAATATTTTACATATTGATATTGACAAAAACGAAAGATTTCGCTTTACGTCATCAGCTATAAGTAGCCGTCATGAACTGCGTACATAAGAAAAGAGGAAAAAGTCTTTCCCTTACACCCCTATACCCCTTTTTCAAGTCAGAACAGGATAAATAATTAAAGGTTCGTAGTGAGAACTAAAGTTCTCAAAAAAGGATTAAAGTCATGACTACGAACTAAATCCTAGTATTTTTACATGACATAACATAGCTTAGTTTTTTCCAGTCGTTATACTTAGATAAAAATGATCGTATGGTTGTATTGCAATTTTTCAGAATTTTGAACTAGTCAAGCATGATTAGTTTAAGATTTCACCATTGTTACCGCGATACCTGGAACTGAGTTTCCAAATTTACACGCAACCATAGATCTCGAAAACACCAGATACGAACAGGATTTACTGCATCTATAAAATCATCTGATTGATTAGTAATAATTGCATCCAATTGATAATGTTTAAGACACACAACTTCTACAGCAGATTCAAAATTTTTGATAGCTGATTTACGTGCAGTTTTGATAATCATTTGGTCAACGATACAAATTTGCATCTTCTCTATTAACCAATTCACTACTGTATCAGCATGGCTATTTTGTAAACAAGCAGCATAGGTATAAATCTTTTGCAAACCGACATTTGTTAAATACATTTGAATAGACGGATCTACTCTTTCTAATAATTGGCTAACATCTGCTGTCAATTCAGTGCGATTCATCAAAGCTTCTAGCACTAAGTCAGTATCAATTAAAATCCTAAACACTTTTTAAGTCTCCTTTTAAATCAGCGATGTAGTTATATCAGTTTGGATAACTACATTTCTCAACTTCGATAAATTCAAAAATATTTTTGGTTATCGAAACCGCACAAAATTATTGGCAATTTTTGCCAATAACTAGTCTGTTTAGTTAAGTTTAGGAAATTACAGAGTCTATATATCAAAGCCGGATATCAAGCTTGTTTTACTTAAGACTAGCTTGAGTCCAATAGACTCCTAATTCCTGAATGTTTGTGTAGTAGATACAACTTGAAGGAATGATGTTCCTGTAACTGCAAAATTAGCTCAAAATCAGGAACAAAATATTTGTCAGCATTTACACACTTTTCTATTTCTACTCTTCAGTTTCTTAGAGTAGCTAAGATGTATAAACCCTTGCATTTTTTGACACAGACTTGCACTGGAATAACAGTACAAAGATGACGCAAGATTATTATCGATAGTTCCAATAGTACACAACAGAGTACCCAAAAGATACCCAACTTTTCAAACAATTTGGGTATCTGAGTGTATTCATCATCACAATTAAAAGCAGATAGCTGTATATCAGACTTCTATTTGATGATCACGTAGGTAAATATATCCTAATATCTTTATCTGGCATTCCTGAATCGAGGAATGATCACAATTTGATAACATGTCTCCCCTGACTTCATGGGATTTACTCCACTTGGGTTTCCCAAGACAGTAGTGTTACTCATTCATATTCCGGTATGTAGCCACTGCGGAAGGTGATATACGGTTGAGATAACGGAAGATCCAGTATTTAAAGATAGTATCTAAAATTACTGGGAAAGTAGCAATAAATAAGAAAATAAAGTCTCGATTTGCTGGTAAACCCCAGTGACGCGTGACACCTTCCAAGATTACTTCCCAGCCATGAGGAGAATGAAAACCTACAAAAACATCAGTAAATAAAATAATAATAAATGCTTTAGCACTGTCACTGAGTCCATAGACGACATTGTCAAAGAAATCTTTTAGCACCATGATAGAGGACTTACTTGCAATTAGCAGCCAAATAAATGCACCCACAGAAAAAATATCTGAGAAAACGTTTTTAATGGCATTAGCACTTTCATGGCGAAACTCCTCGGCTACTACTTGCGCTTTTTCTTGCATTCGCGCTTCTATTTCTTCTGCGGAAAGAGGTGGCGCATTACTAATTAAGTTTTCAAACTTTATTCTTTCTTCAAATCTTTGCAGTGTTAATAGTGCTTTTTCTTCCATTTCTTCATTGAGAAAAACTTGCTCGGTTTGAGAGCTTCTGAACCGATCTACAAGTGGCCCTACAAATAATGCTTTTGATAACTGATGAGTTAAAAGAGGTATAATAATAATTAGTAAAATAAATCGGATAGAAATAATCGTTCTACGTTGTGCTTGACGAAAATTCTGCACTACATCTTGTTCAGAATTAGGATCTAACTCAATTTGTAGACGACCTATTGTGCTTAAAATAGAGCGTGGTAAAATGCCAATGGAGTCAGACTTAGGGCGTTTTTTTCGATTTGGATCAGGGGTTCTCCCAGAATTTTGTGGTGGTGATGTCGGAGCATATATTCGTTCAACCAAATCATTCTTGTTTCCTCTAACTATTCCCGGAGGATAATTTACAGACTGATCACTATGTTCTACTTCAGTGATAGTATTAACTGCACCTTGATTAATTCCAGCCTGAGAAAATATTTCTGGCTCAAAGTGAATATATTTAGAAGTAATATCATCAATTAATTTTAATTTTTCTAAAATAACTGTAGGGGTAAGATACTCTATACCTGTTTTTTGTGCTGCTTTTTGATGAGACTCATTGGCAAACCAACGGCTAAAACGAAACTCCGTAAGCCGCATTCTGACTAATTTTAATTGCTTCTTGATGTCGGATTCAAAATAATCCATCACACTACTGCTATAGATAGCTGAGTTGAAGTCTATTGGATTACCATGAAAATATTCATCTTCTATGGATTTAATTTTCAAAGCTGCTTTATAAGCTTCATCTAAAGAACGTTCTGGTGTCTGTAAATACCATCTATAAGCAGACAGTAGAAAAGGATAAATTTTTTGACCGAAAATAGAATTCTGCATTGTAACTAATTTTCCAGAAATATATATTATGTTTTGATTACTAACTTTAAATTAACGCAAGATACAATAACAAATCTGTTCAGGAGATGATAGGTGATTTCTCATTCTATTTGGATTGTTGGTAGTAGCCGTAGTGGTAAGACTAGCCGATTGGTAGAGCAATTCGGTAATTGGTTACAAAATAAAAATCAAATGTATGAATTATTTTATACTAAAAAAGTAAAAATGCAAGCAAGCACTTACATACCTCAGTCTGGTTTAATCCAGCAGGCAAAACCAGGAGTTTTGGTTTTAGCTGCCAATGATGATAATCGTCGGGAATTTGGGGATAAAATTGTTACTAAGACTCAAGGAAAATATCCAGTACGGGTGAGAACTCCACTAGGCTTTTTTCAAGATGACGTAATCTTATTTTGGCCTTTACTGATTCAATTGTTGAATTTAAAGGCACAATTTCCTGTCCGCTTGCGGCCTGAAACTGAGCAAGAACTAGCAACCAAACTGTGGAAAAACCAGTTGGATGAAGATACCTTAAAGCTGGCAGGAGCGCATGAATACCGCTTTGTCAGACGTATCTTAGACTTAATGCAATTAGCCGCCTATAGTGGAACACCGTGCGAGGAAATTGCGCGGATTTTGCAAACAAGTTTAGAGGAAAACATCGCCAATCTAAAGCCAGAATTTATGGCAAATTTACTATTAGATTGGCGAAATTGGTGTTTAGAGAGAGGTTTACTCACTTATGGCATTATTACTGAACTCTACACGCAATATTTATTAAAGAATGAGCATTACCAACAGTACTTAGCCAATCGTTATCAAGCAGTATTGGCGGATGATGTAGATGAATATCCCGGTGTGGTACGTGATTTATTGGAGTTGCTGTTAGATCAGGGCGCGGTAGGTGCGTTTAGCTACAATTCTGATGGTGGAGTTAGGTTGGGTTTGGGGGCAGATCCTGATTATATGGCGGGGTTAGGAAGACGTTGTCAAGTTGAAACTTTGCCAGGATTTGCTCTGGATTCTCTAGCAGATAGATTAGCTGCGCCAATGGTGGGATCATTAAGTACACCAATGGGATTGTCAGATTTACCTCCAGTGGTAAAGTCCATTCAAACAACTTCTCGTTCCCAACTGTTGCGACACACAGCAGAAGTTATTGGTAATGCCATTAAATCAGGACTAGTAGCAGCCGAAGACGTAGCCATTATTGCTCCTGGTTTAGATGCGATCGCTCGTTATACTCTAGTGGAAATTCTCAGCAAGCAAAATATCTCCGTCGAGTCACTCAATGACCAACGTCCTCTGATTAGTTCTCCAGTTATTCGGGCATTACTCACCATGTTGGCATTAGTCTATCCCGGCTTAGGACGCTTGGTAGATCGGGATGCAGTAGCCGAAATGCTAGTTATCTTGAGTAGAAAGCCCGAATCCTCAGAAACCTCTTCCCCACTCTCCACAAATATTGACCCAGTCAGGGCAGGATTAATAGCAGATTATTGCTTTGTCCCTCATCCAGAACACCCCAACTTACTACCAGTCAAAGCCTTTGAACGTTGGGATCGGATTGGCTACGCCGCCACCACAGCCTACACTGAGATTTTACAGTGGTTAGAAAAACAGCGATCGCAACAAGAACTCCGCCTCATCCCTAGTCCTATTTCTCTTCTAGATAGGGCAATTCAACGCTTTTTGTGGAACGGTATTAACCTTCCCTACGAACAACTAGCAGCACTCAGAGAATTACTAGAAACAGCCCAACACTATTGGGAAATTGACACTAGGTTAAAACAAACTACACCAAACACCTCAGATGCGATTAATCGCCTTTCTACCACCACCATCGCGGAATTTATTCAACTACTGCGCCAGGGAACGATTACCGCTAATCCTTATCCCTTGCGTTCCATCGGCACAAACAAGAAAGCAGTCACTTTAGCAACTATCTTCCAATACCGCGCTAATAGAAAATTTCACCGTTGGCACTTTTGGTTAGATACTGGTTCACCCCTCTGGGCAAAAGGTGGGGCAGCGACTTTATTTGGTGCGCCATTTTTCCTGCAAGATAGGTTAGGACAGCCTTGGACAGCCGAAGATGAAAAACTAGCAGAAGAAACACGATTACAAAGGATTTTGCATGATTTACTTTCTCGTGTTTCGGAAAGACTTTACTTGTGTCACAGTGATTTAGCAGTCAATGGACAAGAACAATTAGGGCCGTTATTACCTCTAGTTCATGCTTGTATTCCGCTTGATTTGAAAGAAGGTGTAGAAGTTTAAGGGTATAAGGGTGTAAGGGTACGGGCGTTTATGGAAAATACATTAGACTCAAGAGGAGAGTCTTGTCCTTCTGCTTCCTGCCTCCTATCTTGTCAGCAGAACTACTAAAATATTAAGTAAAGTAAAAATATCTATAAAAAATCAGAGTTGAAATCAATGGGATTATTTGGATTTGGCAAAAAGCTAGTGATGCCCTCTGCTGAGAAGGCTTTGCCAGGAAGAACACAAACTATGCCCGTACCTGCACACCACTACGTCAATAACCACCCACTTAAACCACCTTTTCCTGAAGGCATGGAAACAGCATTGTTTGGCTTAGGTTGTTTTTGGGGTGCAGAACGGAAGTTTTGGCAAAAAGAGGGAGTTTATACCACTGCAGTAGGTTATGCGGCTGGTTACACACCTAATCCCACTTACGAAGAAGTATGTTCTGGCTTGACTGGACACAACGAAGTAGTATTCGTGGTATTTGACCCCAAAGTGATTAGTTACGCTGAATTACTCAAAGTCTTTTGGGAAAGTCATAACCCCACCCAAGGAATGCGCCAAGGTAATGACGTTGGCACTCAATACCGTTCTGGAATTTACGTTTATTCTGACGAACAAAGAAAGCTGGCAGAAGCTTCACGGGATGCTTATCAAGAAGCCCTTAGCCGTGCTGGACACGGACAAATTACCACAGAAATTCTTGATGCTCCTGAATTTTACTATGCAGAGGGCTATCATCAGCAGTATTTAGCTAAAAACCCTAATGGATATTGTGGTTTAGGTGGTACAAATGTAGCTTGTCCTATTGGTTTGATTGAATCGAAAGTGAACGGATAAGAAGAAGCAGTGGGACAGAGGAGGCAAGGTATCGGAATTTTAGATTAGGTTTCAATCTAAAATTCCAACTTGGTTATACCAATTTAACTTCTTCGGATGTCCTGTTTTTAGCATGATATACTGCGGAAATCATCCAAAATTTATGTATTTACACTGAAATATTTACTATGGCTTCATAATTTATTCTTGTTTTTACTGAGGTAAAACAATAGCATTCTATTCAGTACAAATACATTGAATGGAGCTAAGGTTTAATGCCCACTTTTAGCATCCTCAAAAAGCTTACAGCAGGAGCTTTGGGAGCAGCATTTATGTTCATTGGGACAACTAATAACGCCCAAGCTGCTGGTATTGTTCTTGACGGATTCGGAGGTTCTGCTGGTTTTGGCGAATTAGCTCTAGGTAGAAACGATGATAGTTCATCAAACGAGTTAAATCTGCCATTTGAGATCAACTTTTTCGGTAACACTTTTAATACTTTCTATATCAACAATAACGGCAACCTCACGTTTAGAGATCCACTAGGCAGTTTTACACCTGAGCCTTTCCCTGTTACCAACCAACCAATGATCGCACCCTATTGGGCAGACGTTGATACTAGCTGTCAACTTTGCGGTGAAGTCTATGTTGCTTCTCCCAACCCAAATACGGTTGTCGTTACCTGGAAAAATGTTGGCTATTTTCCTGGAAATAGCACTAAGGCAAATACCTTCCAGACAGTCCTTCGTAATCGAAGTGACACAGGGGCGGGAAATTTTGACATTGAATATCGTTATGGTCAGTTGCAGTGGACAACTGGAGATGCCAGTGGCGGAACGGATGGTTTAGGTGGAACACCAGCTCAGGCAGGTTTTGATGCGGGTGATAATACTAACTATTTGACTCTTCCAGGTTCTCGAACCAATGAAGTTTTAAACTTACAAAACCTCAGTAATCTAACTGATCCTGTACCTGGCTTGTGGTCTTTTGCCATCCGTAACGGACAATTACCTGGTTCAACTCCAGAAAATCCGCTATTACCAATAGTTATCGATGGTGCATTTGTCTTCGATTTCAACATTGGTGATCCCAATCGACCAATATTTATTGATCCTATCGTTGCTGTTGGTTACGACTATATAGTTGATTCAGGCCCTAATTTTGCCTCTGTTCTGCTACCAGAAAATATTGGAGACGGTTTGTACGACCTGTGGACATTTGACGATGTATTACAGGATTTTGTGGATGCGGGAATAGTTCTGACAGGGGGTGATACCTACAATTTTGGAGGTAGTGGAGTAAATCGCTTCCGGATTCTGGGTATTGAACCCGCCGCAGAACTTGATCCTAATGACCCTACTGCTTTTGTTACAGGATTAACCTTTACAGGCGCAGGTCAAGTACAATTACGTCAAATCCCAATTACTGAAGACACTGATATTGGATCACCCCGCTCAGTTCCAGAACCTTCAACTATCTTGAGTTTGTGTTTAGTGGCTGGATTCGGAGCTAAGTTACGCAAAATGCGTTCCAAACAGGTGAATAACAGCTTATTCTAACGTGAGTCTTTTCAAATGACGGCTACAGACTAAGAAAATTAGTAATTTTTTGACTTTACCCCCACTTCCTTTGCAAGTATTCAAAGGAAGTGGGGGTTCATGATCACAAAAATTCTATATTTTGATGTCAGAAAATCGATTGGAGTGTATAAAACGCAAACACCCATAAAATAATACTGATAGGTGCGCCAATGAGAACACCAGCGATCGCCCACCCTTTTTGATGGTCTTTAAATTGTTCAATACTCCGCCACCGCCTACTTTTCCACGCCCATTCATTGCCTTTTGCACCGAGTGCGATCGTCATTACCCAACCAACATAGGGTGCAAAACAAAATAATCCCACCCACACTTGGTTACTCCATAACCAAAACCAAGGTAATAAAAAAGCCCCCCAATTCCAACCTTGAATTTCCTCTGGGACTGATTCTAAAGTGTTATCAATTCCACAACCGGAATTATTGATAAACGCTTTAGGAGGAAGACGAATTAAATTATAGTATTTCGCTTCTAAACCATTTTTTAGTGTATCTAAAGCTTGACGAGCATTAGTAAAACGTTGTTCTGGTGCTGGTTCTGTTAATTTTTGCACCCATTTTACAAAACCAGGACTCAAGTTAACTCTGCTGCTAAATTGTATCCGTAAATCTTGCTGGGGTAATTCTGCTGGAGAAACACCAGTTAATAGATGAATCAGAGTAGCCCCCAGTGCATATAAATCTGAAGCTGGAACAGCACGACCACCATATTGTTCCATAGGTGCATAACCATAAGTACCCACAACCGTAAAAGTTACACCTTCTTTAGCCGCCTTATCTTGAACAGCCCCAAAATCCACTAAATAAATATGTTGATCATCACCCAAAATTAAATTACTAGGCTTAATATCACGGTGCAATACACCAGGGTTTAACTCATGCAAATAAATCAGAATTTTGAGTACCTCAGCTGCAATTCTCTTGACTTGCTTTTCACTAAATCTTTTGCCAGTCGTGAGTTTTTCTTTGAGTGATTCGCCAGGAATATATTCTTGAACTAAACCAAACCAAAGATTGCGGTCATCTACACAAAAATAATCGATGTATTGGGGAATACAGGGGTGACTTAGCTGTTTGAGAATTTGAGCTTCCCGCTCAAATAGTTTCAAATCTTCCCACTGCACACTACCACCAAAAGCCAAAAGCTTAACTACAACTTGTGAATTTTCTGTATCATTAGCTTGTAAATCTTTTGCTAACCAAGTTTGACGAATACCATTGTTACCTAATTGTTTCATGACTTGATAACGGTCATGCAATATTTGTTCTACTTGCAGCATTTGACACCTGCTGACAATTTACGTAAAAAATTCCCCTATTCTTAGGATAGACAAAAAATTTATAAGCATGGGGACTGAGCGGGAGGCAGGGGGAAAACCAAACTAATGACAATGACTAATGACTGATGTAATCGTAATTGGTAGCGGTATTGGTGGTTTGAGTTGTGCAGCTCTGTTGGCTCGCTATGGATTGGAGGTGACTGTTTTGGAAAGTCACTCTATACCTGGTGGGGCAGCACACGCTTTTGAGCGTCAAGGGTTTAAGTTTGATTCAGGGCCTTCTCTCTATTCTGGTTTGTCTTATAGTCCTTCTGTTAACCCTTTAAGACAAGTGCTAGACGCAATTGGTGTTGATTTACCTTGTGTTAACTACGATACCTGGGGCTGTCGTTTACCAGAAGGTGATTTTAATACTTCAGTGGGAGGCGACCAATTTTGTGAGGTTTTAGTTAAGCTGCGGGGAGAGGATGCCGTCAAAGAGTGGCGACAGTTACAGAGAGTGATGACTCCACTAGCTCAAGCTGCGATCGCTCTTCCTCCAGCTGCTTTACGCTTAGATATAGGTGCAGCTTTGACTGTGGGTAAATTTGCGCCATTGTTAGCTCAACACGCCACCAATGTGCTGAAATTAACAGGGTCTTTTGATCGGATTATGAATGGTGTGATTCGTGACCCGTTTATTCGTAATTGGCTAAACTTGTTGTGTTTTCTCCTCTCTGGACTTCCAGCATCGGGTACTAACGCCGCCGAAGTCGCATTTATGTTTGCTGACTGGTATAAACCAGGAGTGATGCTAGATTATCCTGTCGGTGGTAGTGGTGCTTTAGTCAATGCCTTAGTGGAAGGGCTAGAAAAACATGGTGGAAAATTAATTTTAAGCTCTCATGTTGAGCAAATCTTGGTAGAAGGTAAACGCGCAGTAGGTGTGAGGCTGCGTAATGGTGAAGAAATTCGGGCGCGGCGAGCTGTTGTTTCTAATGCCTCTGTCTGGGATACACTGAAGCTAGTACCAGAAACAACATTACCAGCAAAATTCCGTACCCAACGCCAAGCCATACCTGAATGTGATAGTTTCATGCACCTGCACCTTGGTATTGATGCTCAAAATTTAGCTACAGATTTAGCTTGTCATTATATAGTAGTTAACGATTGGGGATTGGGTATTACTGCCCCGCAAAATGTCATCTTAGTATCAATTCCTTCAATTATTGACCCGTCCTTAGCACCACCTGGGAAACACGTAATTCACGTTTACACCCCAGGAAATGAACCCTATGCACCCTGGGAAGGCATGGAAAGAAGAAGCCGTGAATATGAGGAGAAAAAGCGATCGCGTGCCGAAGTCATGTGGCAAGCTTTAGAAAGAATTATTCCTGATATTCGTTCCCGTTGCGAAATCACATTAGTAGGTACACCCCTCACCCACGAAAGATTTCTCCGCCGCCATCGCGGTACTTACGGCCCCGCTATTTCCGCAGCCGTAGGATTATTTCCCGGACACAGCACACCCCTACCAGGGTTGATGTGCTGTGGCGACTCCACCTTTCCCGGCATCGGCTTACCAGCAGTCGCCGCCAGTGGCATGATTGTAGCCAATACCCTTGCACCTATCAGTCAGCATTTAGCAATGCTCAAGGATATTGGTTTGCAATGAGAAATCGGACATTGGGCATTGGGAAAAACACCCCTAAACCCCTAAACCCCTAAACCCCTCCCTAACTCAATGGCTTCTGAGCAATAATCGTCCGGTGTCGTGGGTCGCTGGGAACTGTAACGGGTTCTAGGAAACCAACTTTTTGCAGTGTGGCTTCAATATCAAATGTGTAGTATTGGTCACTCCAAGGCTCAGTGCTTTTCATGAGGGTGAAAAGGACAGGAGGCAAATTTTGGATGACGGGCGATCGCGGATTATTATCAACTAAGGCAATATAACCGCCTGGTCTGAGTAATCTTCTCGCCTCTGCGAAAATCTCTTGACTGGCATAACTGGGAAGTTCATGGGTGACAAACTGGAGAGTTACCAAATCAAAAGAGTTATCCGGTAAATCTGTATTTTCTGCTCTACCATGAATCCACTCAGCTATCTCACTATTAACATCTCTAGTTCTCGCGACAGCCAGCATATAAGGTGATAAATCCAAACCCACCGTGCGAACTGGATACCTCTCCCTCTGTTGGTAATAACGGTGTAGTGCCAAAGTAGAGACACCTACAGAACAACCAATATCTAAAATATCTCTGACTTGTTGAGGGCCGTATGTCCCCAAAGCATCGTGGAAAGTGCCTCTGAGTCTAGCATGAGCATCTTCCCAAGTCAGATTTTCTTGTGGCCAAACCCGCAACGCCATTGCATAGGTAGCCGATTCTGTTTCAAAGGCAGCTTCCCAGCATAGATTCCCCTCAGAGTAAGCATGAAAAGGAACTTTGTAGTAGTCAGGATAAACGACACGCGGGTTAGTCACTGCTGCTAAAAGTTGTTTTGCTCCCGATGCTTGGAGTGCCTCAAAATTCTTCCGCCAAGGTATCCCATTTTTTTCAGCTGTTTTGATCAGGACTTGTCTTGCTTGGTGTTTCATCACACCGTAAATGGGTTTGTTTTGAATTAAGAAATTAACGAAATTGGAGAGTAAACTTTCACCAGCCCAGTCTGGCTTGTTCTTGTTGTTCATCAGCGTGAATGTAATGAGGCGATAACTGCAACTATCTATATTGTAGAGTCCAAGAGTTCTACTAATCTGATTTGATTTTGAGATATCACTTGGCTGGGTAGACGACAGAGAACAAGACAAGCAGAGAAAACATCTGTCATAAATGAAGAATTTTGGATTTTAGATTGTAATACAATCTAAAATCCAAAATTGAATAGACCCATGCCCCAATAAACTAAGTTTTGTTAACTTACCATTTCATCGGGTTGACAATCAAAAACAATGACAAAATGAGCATCAGGGATGAGTTGACGCATATTTTGCAAGTAATTTTCAGCATGGGAACGACTGCGGAAGCTAGCAACATTTATTCGTTGCATATCGGGTAATAAACGCGCAATCACCCAAGAATTTAGGATTCCTCTATTAGCAATCTTCAAATTTTTGAATGCAAAATCTTGATAGTTGATGTTTTGTGTCATGATCCAACTTTGATATCAATTTTCACAACGTGATCACCGTAAAAACATTGCACTTGATTTTTCCTATTTGTGGGATTTTGCTTATACACTGAATATGGTAATTTCAACCTCACACGATTTCTATGAAGCCGCAGCAAGACTACACCACCACAATCCGTCCCGGCGATCATGGCACATACACTTCCCATCTACCATCATTATCCGTTAGCCATGCTTGGGGAAGAATCTCGGATCAATCTCGTGGTGAACTTATCTACGTTGGTGAAATGCGTCAACGCGAATACGAAGAACAAGAATGCTCTTTGTTTGACAACGTTGAAGCCTTCTTTGTAGAAGAAGAACGTCACCAGCTACGGTAACTAGTTTTTTCTCCTCTTCACTTCAGGGTATGTAGAATATCGCCTCTTTTGTGACTTTAGATACATTAAAATTGATAATTGGGCGATAACTATTTTTGATATCAGGATTTAAATGAGCGACGATGCTCCGCCCTGACTTTGGCGATCGCATCTACTTCAATCTGCTATTATTTCATACTTGTTTTTGATTTTAAGCTTTTGCCAAGAATTTAGATGCTGACTATCTTGGCAAAAGCTTATCTGAAAAACCTGGCGGATGCAATGTCTCTACAACACATTAAATTTTGCATCCTATCTAAGATTTTTATTCAGTATTAACCAAACCAGTGCGATGGTTCACAAGCAGATTCAACTGATTCACACAGATGATGGCTAATCCAATCTGACTTTTGTTGAAAGATAGCGTAAATACCTTGATGAATCAAATTTTGTAGATGCAGTTTTTGCTCTAAAGGCCTGCGAGGTAACTTTTGATTAAATTTACTGTTTTTTTCAGAGCTTTCTAGTTCTAGTTTTTCATCAGATATTTCGCTGTAAAAACACGGAATGCGGTTCAAGACAAAATCAATCAATTCTTGGCGTAAATCAGGAATTGCAAATGCTTGTTGATAAGGATGATAAGAATAGGTATCTAAAACATTTTCAATCTCTCCTAGGACTGATTGCTGTGTTAATTTCACTACTGTATTCATAACTTTTTAACCCCTGTTTTTATCTTTTCATTCATGCAATGAGTAGAGAAAACAAACTTACTAAATGGCTTTTACCTATAGCCATTGAGTTTCCGAACTTAAACGAACTTTTTATTTCGGTAGAATACCACGTATTTGGATCTACTGATTTTTTAGGAATTTGAGAATGTTGACAGCATAAATACTGAGGAAATACTCGATAAACTGAGTAAAGTTCCAACATTTTATATTTATATTTTAATTTTTTCAATTTTATGTGATTTTTTGGAAAATCGACATAAAACTCATCATAAATACTTAGGGATCAATATAAAACTAGGGTGATGCCATAAATTATGGTTAAGACCCAATTAAAGTAAAGCTATCTATATTGTTAACATTCTTGATCTATTATCGCTACGATTATCTCCTGATAAAATTGGCATTAGTATCTATACATTTTGTGAAATATCATTATTAGTTGTAAAAAAAATTAGTAAGTCACAGCGATGAGACTTACTATATCGAGTAATCAGTCTAACGATAGATGCAAAAATCAGGTAAAATTTTTGAAAAAATTCACATTTGTTAGGATTAATTAGTTTACATGTTGCTTAATTCTCTCAGATGCGGCTAGCCCAGAAAGCATTGCACCTTCTACTAAATTGCCACCACACCAATCCCCACAACAGACTAAAGGTGAAGCAGCCTCAGCATCTAAAAATTTTTCTGGCCAAGGACTACGAGGAAAAGCATAACGCCAACGATGTACTTGCATCCATTCAGGGTTTTCCAGCCAAGGTAAGTTCAAGATATTGGCTACATATTCCAACATCTGTTTTCCTGTAGCCTGTAAGTCTGGTGATTCTAGATGCAGTTGAGCAAAACTAGCACTACTCTGCACCACAAATACAGGTTGTGGAGATTGGTGACGTTTACTGCTATCGAAACCAATCCATCCCACAACATCATCGTCTATAAAACTAATGGCTTTCCAATCTAGTAGGGGTTGTATTGTAGCTATATAGCCACTCATAACACTAATACAAGGATCAAATTCCGCAGAATTTAAATTTTCCAGAAATGCTGGACTCAAAACCTTCCCACTCAATGGTGCTAGTAGCATAAAAGCCTGGGGTGCAGGAATAGCAATTACTAAAGCTTTAGCCGTTAATTCCTCACTACTAGATTCCAGAGTGATGTGCCAACGATGTTCAGCAGTAAGATCAATACCTGTCACACGTTGATTGAGCAGGATATTTAAATCCTGAGCCAGAAATTTAGCGATCGCACTCATCCCCTCAGGTGCAACATAACGAGGAGTACGGTTTTGGGGTGCAGATACACCAGTATGTGTAGTGAATTCATAAACTGTATCTGTCCAGACTTCCAAAATATGGCGATCGCACAACAAATTTACCAACTTGCTAAATAATTCCCCTTTAGGTTTGAGATAACAAGCACCATGATCAATCCTAGTCTCGTTGAAGCGGCGCGTAGCCAGTCTTCCCCCTAAACCACGGGATTTTTCCACAACTAACACTGAGTAACCCGCTTGACTTAATTGCTGGGCGCAGATTAAACCTGCCATACCCGCACCAATCACTACAACATCATTCATTAGCCATTAGTCAATAGTCAATAATCAATAGTTACTCTACCTTGTCTGCTGGAAAATCCCCAATCTGAGTTACCTCTTAAAGCTCATAGGTTTTTTGAGGTGTTAAATCATAAAGCAACGCACCATTGATATTGGTACGTTGCGAAAAAATATTGAATGTAGTTGGTTAATTACACCAGTTATGCCGAAAAATCTACGACATCAAATTGTTGTAATTAGCCAATTTTTAGTGAAAGGAAAGCTCAAATAGAGAACCACCATGAGCTGTAGGCAGAGAGTATGCTATTTGATCTAACTGCACCTTAGTACCTTCTCCTTCTAAACTCTTGTAGAAAGTACCTCTATGTTCAGGAGTTAAGAGCAACTTGGCAGAGTTATATCCAGTAGACAGCGAAGAAATAAATACTTCTACATATCCCCGCACCTCAAAATTTGCTCTAGCCAATAATCCTTCTTGCAGGATGTTTGGTTGTAGCAAAAATAAACCAGTTTCACCAGCTTTAATGGTTCTTGTAAATCTAATTTTGTTGGGAGCAAAATCAGGTTCAAGTTCAGCCAGCATATTAGTTTCATCTACATCCAAAAAAGCCACAAGTTCCTTAATATTTACAGGAGGATTAGAAACTATTGTAAATACAAGAGACAAAGTCACCTCAAAAGCATTGATATTACTCAATGTTAAAAAATAGCCCTGAATCACGGTACGACTGAGTTTTTCAACATCTGCTTTTAAAGCAGGTGGTATCGGTGCTGGTAAGTTTGCAGCTTTGGGAAACTGAGGTTTAACAAGCAATTCAAAAGTAGAAACCAACATGAATTTACCTCGATTTAGATAGAATTTAAATCAAAACTAGAGCGTATTTAATCAGATTTGTAGAGGTGAAGATTTACTCATCCTTGCCCCTACTGATATATCAACTTTAAGTTGATTAATTACGCAAAGTATGCCAAAAATCTCTAAATCCATTCATGTATTAACCCAAGTTGCTAGTTAGTCTCAAAGAGAGATGACACATAAGAAAATCCCTCCAGACAAAACAAAGAGGAGGGACAGATGTTAACTGAAATAGTTACGATCTATTCTGTTATAGATGACTTATTCAAGGCGATCGGCCATGAAGAGGATATTCGTTGTGAAATGAGTGGTGCAGAAATTATCACAACGGCAATCATTGCAGCTATGTACTTTGGTGGTAATCATAGTCAGACTTGCAGCTACATGAAAGACCATAAATTGATGCCAAGAATGTTAGAAAAATCACGGTTTAATCGGCGATTACATCATCTGGCAATGTTAATGAACGATTTATTTCATCAAGTCGGAATGGCACGCTTGATCGGACATATTTAAGCCTGAGATATCACAACGATTTTCTTAACATTTCTTAATGTAGGATATCTCAGGCCATCTTGTCTAACTTTGTTCTTGCGGAATCTGTGCTATTTGGGCTGTGAGTTTCTCTTTATCGAGTCTGCGTTTTCTGGCATACATTTGAATTGTCACCGCCATCAAAATAATCATGCCGAAAATCACCCAAGCGGTCAGATCTGTTGGGAGATTATTCTTGAACACAGCTAGCATCACGATTACTACTAGCATGACTGTAGGTGCTTCATTCAAAGCACGTAATTGCTGACTACTCCAGCGACATTCATCGGCGGCTAATTTCTTCATTAACCGACCGCAGTAGTGATGATAACCCAATAGCAACACCACAAACAGCAGTTTGAAGTGTAACCAACCTTGTTTTAAGACCTCCGGTTCTGTACTCAATAGACCTATTGCCATTGCTACCGTCACCAGCATTCCTGGGGTCGTGATGATGTTGTAGAGGCGTTTTTCCATAATTTGATACTGATTTTTCAGTATCGTCCGTGCTGGTTCTGGTTCTTGGTTGGCTTCTACATGGTAAATGAACAACCGTACCAAGTAGAACAACCCAGCAAACCAAACCACAATGCCAATAATATGAAATGCTTTAAACCAGGAATATGCCATGAATTGCAACCTGCCTTTGTGAATCTCTTCTCTCAATGATTGCGGGTACTATCATTATCAGGTTACGGCAAAACATGATGCGAGATTGCAGATATGTAAAGAAGTGTAAATTTATCAGGTCGCAAACCCTCATCTATCAGGATTGAGATTTCTTAACTCAAAATCTAGAATTGTCACCCGTTTCTGAGCGAATTTCGCCAAACTTCAACTGAGAGGTAATCATCAAATTTGGTTAGCTAAAAATTCCCTTGATCTTTATTTGTGAATCGCATAACCTAGATTGTCAGTTATCTTCTTTGAGGAAGGTTATGAACAAAAAGCTCGTCCTGAATTTGTTTGCTAGTTCTTCTATTTTCACATCTTTAATATCAACATTGGGAATACTTAATCCTGCCTATGCTGGTGTTAATTTAAACCAGAGATTAATGCACACTAATGATGGTCGTACCTGTATTACTAATCCTCACGGTCTGAAGGATTTTGTCTGTATTCGAGATTCGGAAAGAGACCCCAAAGCACAGCGTACACCTCAATCTACAATAGTCTCATCACAGCCATCTGATACTACAGTTGCAGAACTGGATTTTACTGAAGAAGAAAGCGAAGCTGCAATCAGAATCTTTAAATGTGATTGTCCTTATTGCATTAATTCTTTGCGGCAATTACGGGGAACTGGCAACTTGGTGTACTAAGCTTTATTCAGTAATAGTCTTGTTAATTGCCATGTGATGTAATAACTGTGACTGCTTAAGATGAAGTTAGCATTCTTGTAACCGAATACTATTAGATTTGTATGGTGTTTTCTGAATTAGATATCAGCGAATCAGCGGGAAAAATCACATTATATTAATAGATACAAACCAGGCTCAAACATCTTCTCTCTTGCATCCTACCGCTACAACTTGGGTAAAATCTCCGGTAGTAAATAACCAGGTACTTTGGATAAAGCCAAATTTTGTCCTTGAATTCCTAATTCATTATGAAAAGCACGGATAGTTTTCACTACATAAGCGAAACTATTTTGATAGGCTTCCGGTTGTTTACTCAAACCATTTAAAGCTTGTAAATGATTTTCTAATGCTGCTTCTAAATGTTGCGATCGCTTGCTTTTATCCCCATGAAAAGTATTATCAGTAACTAACTGATAATGAGCAAGCCCCAAATTATTATGAGTCGCAAATAAATCGAAACTTAAAGACACATTACTGAGAGAATTAGCCAAAGCAATGGCTTCTTCGTAAGCACTGATACATAGTTGCAATAAATTCTGTCGTGCTTCTTTAGAAGTCTGAGCAAAGTTGGCTAAATGCCAATAAGCTGTACCCAAATTATTTTGTGTCGCAGCGCAAGCACTAGGAACAGTGGCTGGAGTCCGATATTTTAAAGCTTCGCGGTAGACATTAATAGCTAACTGGAGATTTTCAGCAGGTTGTTCATACTGTGCCAAATTCCAGTAAGCTGTACCGATGTTATTTTGAATCATCCCATATTTCAGGGGTTCTGCTTGCGGATTGTAATAAGCTAGTGCTTGTTTGTAAGCTGCGATCGCTTTTTTCAAATGTACAACTGGTTGATTGTATTGTGCTAAGTGCCAGTAAGCAGTTCCTAAATTATTTTGACAAGCTGCATACTTTAAGGGATCTGATTCTACAGTTCTATAACACAAAGCCTCACTATAAGCTGAAACAGCTTGTTGCCAATTTTCCGCCGGACTAGCAAACCGCGCTAAATCTCCATAGGCTGTACCTAAGTTATTTTGCACCCGTGCGTAAGTCTCAGGGTGTGTCTTGGGAGAAATCATTTTTAACGCTAATTTGTAAAACTCAATTCCCTGTTCAATGTAAGTTTTCCCTTCCTCTAGATTGGGTGGTGTGCGGTACAACATCCAATAGAGTGTGCCTAAATCATTTAGAGTATCTGGTAGTTGTGGCGAGTTGTCATCATAAGCGATCGCCTCTTGATAAGCAATAATTGCTACCATGAGATTCTCTAAAGTCGATTGTCCCTGCTCTATATGTAGGCGATATAAATCACCTAGTTGATGATAAGCCGCACCTAAAACTTCACCCGCCGCTTTTTGCGAGTGTAACTTCTCAATTTCCCAAAGAAGTTCTTGTGGTTGCCAATCATCTTCTCTCTCTAGGGACGTAATTGTATTAGCTGTAGCTGACACTAAGTCAATTAACTCTTGGCTGACATGAGAGAACGACAATGATAAGTTTTCAACCTGACTAGATCTAGCAATTATTTCCTGTGGTTTTTGCTGATTGGTGAATAATTTATTGTCTAGAACTAAAGGCTCATCTTTGAATTTGGGATAATCATCCGCCGATTGTCTTGGGAAATCCAAAGTTTCCCTAAACTCAAGTTCAGCTTCAGCCGTAGTTCTCACTTCTGTATCTCTACCTGCATCTTCTAACATTGACTGCTCAGTATTTCCTAAGTTCAAACTCCTAGAATTATGGAAACGTTCTGGATGAGATGTATTTTGTGTCGTCGGTGTGGGTTCTCCAGCAAAGACAAACACACCAGTCCGCCAACGCCAAAACTGTGGTGCTGACTGTTGAATTGCTGATAACCAAGGACGTGACACCCATAACAGTACACTAGATTCGAGAAATCGGCTCGATTCCTGAGCAGAAAAATACTGTTCGCTCAAACGTAAATGATGCAAAAATAACCGTTGACTGGCCACTGACTGTTTAGTCAACTGTTCCACACCCACAATTTGAAATGTCGGTATTGGTAAAGGTCTACCTGGAGTATCCTTAGATCCACCTACGATGGGTGGTGGATAGTCCGTCAACCATTGATTAATTTGCTCGATGGGATTTGGCTCATTTAAATTTAAGCGCAATGTCACTAATCGAGGATAAGCTGGCGTACTAGTTTCTTGTCCATCAAGCGGCTGATATAGCACTTGCCCGACTGGATAAGCCAGAGTCGAATGCAATCGAGCAGCTACTTGATTTCTTAGGTGTAAATCATCACATACTGCCAAAAATATTTGTCGCCGCAAACCAAGACTAAGGGCAAGTTTTAGACGGTGATATACTTGCCGATTCCAAGCAGAATTATCGGAGAGTGCTGTATCATTCACGCTCATGGTAGATCCACGGCCAAGTTACAATCAAAATTAGTTTAAACCTCAGACAGTATGCGGCAAAGCATCGTTAATGTCTAAACTATGACTATTGAACAAGTGGATATTACTATAATCAGGATAAAACTATACTAAATTCCCTACTTTTTCTCTTGTTTTGTTTAGTCTCTCTAGTTTTACTGGTATAAAAAATTTTTTTAACTGATTGACAGTAATCTTCACAAAGATAAAAAAACCAGGTTTCTTGATCTAGAAACCTGAAATACAGACAAAAGAAAAGAGATTTTTAAAATTTTTTATTTTTAACTGAGATTAGAAACAGAGAAAGCAACAAAAATTAAGCCACCAACCAAGATTGTAGCAGCGACACCTAAAATAACATAGTTTCGTTTTTGTGTTGCTGTTGGAGGTTCTGCGCGATAAATCTTTGGTTCTTGGGCAAAATTATTTAAACGTCCGCCTTCTTCGTTGGTATAGGGCATGAATGAATTCCTTGCGCTCAATCTTTTATCTAATCTTATAAAGATATATCTCGATTCCTTATCAAAGTAGAGATAAAACTTTACATTAGTTAACAGTTATTAGTAATTAGCCAATACTGTTTTGCCACTCTGTTTCCTAGTCTTCAATGCCCCATAACCTATAGCCCATATGCCCAATCCCTACCCAATTGTGCCAGTCAGAGGAGAACTAGCACTGGCATAGTCTTTAACGGGCATTCTTCCTGCTAAATAGGCTAGGCGACCGGCAACTGTGGCTAAGTTCATGGCACGTGCCATTGCTACAGGATTTTGAGCTAAAGCGATCGCGCTATTAATTAATAAAGCATCTGCTCCTAATTCCATTGCTTGCGAGGCTTCTGAAGGCGCGCCGATGCCAGCATCTACAACTACAGGCACTTTGGCATTTTCAATGATGATCTGAATATTCGCCGTGGTTTTTAAACCTTGTCCTGAACCAATGGGAGAAGCTAAAGGCATAACAGTTGCACAGCCTACCTCTTCTAAGCGTTTAGCTAGCATGGGGTCAGCATTAATATAAGGCAACACCGCAAAACCTTCTTTCACCAATTGTTCGGCGGCTTGCAATGTGCCGATGGGATCAGGTAGTAAATACTTCGTGTCTGGTATAACTTCTAACTTGATAAAGTTATTATCTTCCTGTCCCAATAGTTTCGCCATTTCTCGTCCTAAACGCGCTACTCGAATTGCGTCCTCTGCGTTTTGGCAACCTGCGGTATTGGGTAACATCCAGATTTTTGACCAATCTAGGGCTTCCGCTAAACCTTCATGTCCTGGTGCTTTAGTTTGTACCCGTCGTACTGCTACAGTGACTATTTGACAACCACTAGCCTCGACACTTTGCTGCATTTCTTCAATACTGCGATACTTGCCTGTACCAGTCATTAAGCGAGATTGGAAAGTTTTGCCGGCAATAATTAGAGGGGAATCTTGAGTGCTGAGTGCGGATTGGGTAGAGAGGTGATTAATCGCGTCTGTACTAGGAAATGGGGAATGAATCAGCATTGGGATAGGGGTAGATGGCTGTTTTTGAAAGCGAGAGTAGTGGAAATGAGAGAGGAGAGGGTCAGATTTCTGTTCCCAGACTAAATCAGCAATGAGTTTGGCGGTGATGGGTGCAAGTAAAATGCCATTGCGATAATGACCTGTAGCCAAGGTGAGATTCTCACAGTGACTAGTACCTAAGATGGGCCGTTCGTCGGGTGTTCCGGGACGAAATCCCCACCACATTTCTTGAATCGGATAATGCTGTAATTGTGGGTATAGGCGAATCGCACCCTGAAGTAAAGTTTGAATGCCATCTGGGGTGTTGTGGGGAGTAAAGCCAGCATCTTCGCTAGTTGCCCCAATAATGACAGAACGGTTACGCCTGGGTACGATGTAAATATTGTCTCCAAATAACACCCGCTGCAAAGGCAGTTCAGTGAGAGATTCGGGAACTCGGACACTCAACATTTGCCCTTTGCGGGGAAACACAGGTAAGGGCAGTAGTTGATTTGACCAAGCACCTGTAGCCACAATATAATGATTAGCGCGAATTATTCCTGTGTTGGTTTGAACTCCTGTAACTTTTCCTTGTTGCTGTAAGAAAGCTTCAACGGTAATACCGTCCTTGAGTTCCACACCCAAGGATTCAGCCGCCATCCACAAGACATGAATTAAAGCGCGATTATCAACTTGAGCATCCTCGGGATACCACCAACCACCAACGACATCCGCTCCTAATCCTGGCTGATATTGATGGATAGCAGTTTTATCTAACCAATATGCAGGGGATTCGCCCTTATCTACCTGACTTGTTTCCTGTTGATAAACTGGGGCTAAGATACCACAAGCCCAGTAGCCAGTATTTAAGCCTGTTAAATCTTCTAATTTTTGCGTCCAGTCTGGATACAATGAGCGCGATCGCCAGCACAAAGACTTCATCTCCCCATCGCTGATTTTCTCTGCATCTGGGGCTAACATCCCGGCAGCAGCATGGGAAGCAGCAGCTTGAAAATCACGACAAAGCACGGTGACATTTGCCCCGCGCAACTTCAACTCAACGGCGATCGCCAAGCCAATAACGCCGCCACCAATAATTACAATCTCACCAGTCATTAGTCACTAGTCATGTGTCATGAGTCATTAGTCATTAGCGCATAACTAATGACCTATAAATTGTAACCAACAACTAGTACAAGCAGAGAAGCAAAGGAGACAAGGCAGAATTACTTCTTGATTCCCAGTCCCCATTTCCCATTCCCTTACTACCACAAAGCGCGAATCGGTTCTCGGCTTTGAGTGTTGGGAGACGAAGTAGTAGATTGCACTTCTGTTGCTGTATCTGAAGTATTGTCAGAAGTATCGTTATTGTCAGAGGATGATGATGACTCGTTAGCGTTACTTTGAGCTACGTTTGTCTGACTTGTAGAACGACGATCTTCTTGGGTAACGTTGCCTCTTTCTTCATTAGAGTTATCACTAGCACTGTCGCTAGCATTATCATTGGTGTTGAAATCTTCTTGTTGGGCTACATTACTTCTGTTTTCAGGTGTAGTAGCATTACTCCTATTTCTGCTAGGCGCAGAGCTATTGACATTAATATTGGCTGGGAGGACTTTTGATGCTTTATCACCAGGGGCGTTACTGCTGACTTTTTGACTCTCACCCATCGGAAAGTTAATGCCTAGCAATGTTCCCATTAAAATCGCCAAGCCTCCAGCCATCAAAACTAACGGTGTCCATCTGCCCATCTTGATTTTCTCCTTTTTAACCTAACCTTCTGGTTGCCACACGATTTGAGAACCTTGACCCCAAAATCCGTCAAATTTTGTTACTTTTACATCGCCTAGCACTTGAGTCTGACAAGCTAAACGCAGGTCTTTTGTAGGAGAATGGGGAGGAAGCGATCTCCGCGTTTGATCACGCCAATTCGCTGCTGACACCTCACCCTCTACTTTGACCGCACAAGTTCCACAACTACCAATTCCTCGACAGTTTATTAGCCTAGCACCGCCATTGTAGAGGTCAATACCATTTTCTAACAGAATTTCGCGTAAATTAGCTCCGCCATTACACTCAATTGTTTGACCCTGAGCTAGTACTCTTGGCATACCCTAATTACCAAATAGACTTTTTGTTGTATCTTGACACATTGACTGTAAAGTTGTATCCGCAGTTTTATTCTTATGACCACAAATCCCTCACCCCACATTTGGCTTTATGACACCACACTACGGGATGGCACTCAGCGCGAAGGGTTATCAGTTTCCATAGAAGACAAGCTACGCATTGCCTACAGACTTGACCAATTAGGGATTCCTTTTATTGAAGGTGGATGGCCTGGGGCTAACCCTAAAGATGTTCAGTTTTTCTGGCAGTTACAAGAGAATCCGCTTAAACAATCAGAAATTGTTGCATTTTGTTCAACTCGTCGTCCTCACACGACAGCCGCTGACGAACCAATGCTACAAGCCATTCTCACTGCGGGGACTCGCTGGGTCACAATTTTTGGCAAATCTTGGGATTTACACGTTACATCAGGTCTAAAAACAACTTTAGACGAAAATTTGGCGATGATCCGCGATACTATCGAGTTTTTTCGCTCTCAAGGGCGGCGGGTGATTTACGATGCTGAACACTGGTTTGATGGCTATAAGCACAATCAAGACTATGCTTTACAGACATTAAAGGTAGCAATGACGGCTGGTGCAGAATGGCTAGTTCTCTGTGATACCAATGGCGGGACTTTACCCCATGAAGTCAGTCAAAGTGTGCAAGATGTGGTAAAGGCGACTGGGGATTGGGGACTGAGGACTGGGGACTGGGGGCTGGGGACTGGGAAAGATTCTTCCCAATCACTAGTACCTAATCACCAATCTCCAATTCCCCAAATCGGTATTCATACTCATAATGATTCAGATACGGCTGTAGCCAATGCCCTAGCGGCAGTTATGGCAGGGGCAACAATGGTACAAGGCACAATTAACGGTTACGGTGAGCGTTGTGGTAATGCTAACCTATGTTCACTCATTCCTAATTTACAGCTAAAGCTGGGCTATAGTTGTATCGCTGAACACCAGCTTCATCAACTAGCAGAGGCTAGTCTTTTTGTGAGTGAAGTGGTTAACTTAGCCCCTGATGAACACGCACCGTTTGTAGGGCGTTCGGCTTTTGCCCACAAAGGTGGTATTCATGTCTCGGCAGTGGAAAAAAATCCACTTACCTATGAACACATTCAGCCAGAACAGGTGGGGAATCGTCGCCGAATTGTGATTTCAGAACAATCTGGTGTGAGTAATGTGTTAGCTAAAGCCAGAAGTTTTGGTATTGAACTAGACAAGCAATCAGCAGAAACTAGGCAAATTCTTCAGCGTCTCAAAGAATTAGAAAGTGAAGGATATCAATTTGAGGCGGCTGAGGCTAGTTTTGCTTTGTTGGCGTATGAAGCTTTAGGCGATCGCCAGAAATTTTTTGAAATTAAGGGTTTCCAAGTCCACTGTGATTTAGTGGAGGGGAACGAATCTAGTAATGCTCTGGCTACAGTGAAATTAGCTGTGAATGGTGAAGATAAACTAGAAGCAGCCGAAGGTAATGGCCCTGTAGCAGCGTTAGATGCAGCTTTACGCAAAGCTTTGGTGAATTTCTACCCCCAAATTGCCGATTTTGAGTTGACAGATTACAAAGTGCGGATTCTCAACGGACATCGGGGAACAGCGTCTAAAACTCGTGTGCTAGTGGAATCTGGTAATGGTTCTCAACGTTGGACAACTATTGGCGTTTCAACAAATATTTTGGCAGCTTCCTATCAAGCGGTTGTTGAGGGCTTGGAATATGGTTTGTTGCTGCATTTTCAAGGGACAAAGGGAGTGGCGTGTAAGGGTGTAGGGGTGTAGGGAACAAAAGCGATCGCATTTTACTAACTCTAGCCATATCTCACACCACAAAAGCGATCGCGCAAAAGAGTCCTAAATTAAAGATGGTAATTCATCGCTCTCGTACAAAAATACTCACATCTAGTCTCTTATCTCTTACCTACTGTCACCTGTCGCCGTTCGACTGACGCTCACAGCAAAAGCCTTTCACCTGTCACCTTCTGAGGTAAAACTCTCCCAAGCCTGACTAACTAATTTAGTGAGCCAACGGCGTTGCTGCTGGTCTAACACGGGGTCATCAGCTAGCAATTGGGCTGTTAATTCTTCTAAGGATTGTCCTTGGGAACGGACTATTTTAATGACTCCAGCGATCGCCGAGGCCACTAATTCTTCATCTACAGGCTGTTGTTTTAAAGCAAAAATTTCTTGAGGACTGTCTGGAATGGGATAATTCATGGCGTGGGTTTATTAAATTTACGAAATGGAAAAAAAATTTGACAAATTATTAAAAATTCTTTACTGAATCTTTATTGAAACCGATAGGGCGGAGTTTAGCGTACCTTATGCCTTTCGCATATCTGCCTGGATAAGTAGATTAATCAGAGATGTCAGAGAAACATGAAAGAAATCCTTTATCTCGAAGTTCCGATTTCGGACACGGCAACTGTACGCAGTTGGTTGCAATCAGAGTTTGACCCAGGAAATTGGGAGAAAATACTGACTCCAGATGGATTCCGCCTGAAATTATCTAGTAAATATACAATAAGTGGGGCTGATTTTTCCGAAAATTTACCGAAAGAAATTTCTGTATTTGTGTGGTCTCTCCAGAGAACTACTTACCTGAAGGTCTTCCGATGGGCAGATGCACCTCTTCCGCAAGAAATAGATTTTCTGCAACACTTAACAAAAGCAATCAGACAGCGTTTCCCTCATTGCTACCCTGAACCACCAGCGATTGATTTATCACAACAGTCGATTTTTGATGCACTAGCCCCTTACTATCCCCTCACTGTCAAATATTTTCAAAAAATGCCCAATGGGGAATACGATCTCCAGCGCGCTTATTGGTGGGAACAAAGATGGCGTGAAGGTGTACGGAATCCTCAGCAGCCGCGTCAGGTTTTGTTTTCAGTTTTAGGTGATAAAGGGCAGGTAACAGGGGAAATTTCCCAATACGACTTGATTTATATTGGTGGCGCACTGGGGGTTATTCATGCGGCGGTGATGGCACAACTGGGTTACAAAGTGCTACTGGTGGAACGTCTAGCTTTTGGCAGGATGAACCGGGAATGGAATATTTCCCGTGATGAAATTCAAAGTTTGGTGAATTTGGGTCTATTTACACCAGCTGAATTAGAAACGATTATTGTCCGGGAATATAAGGACGGATTTAATAAGTTTTTTGATGGCAATAATCCCCCCAAATTGCGATCGCCTATCTTACATACTCCCACGGTGTTAAATATATCTTTAGACTCAGATAAATTATTGCGGTTGTGTGGCCAGAAGTTACAAGCCGCAGGTGGTGAAATTTGGGATGAAACAGAGTTTCTGCGAGCAGATATTGATGAATCACAAGTTTTAGTTACTCTGCAACATTTACCCACTCAAACTCAAAAGCAAGTGAGTGGTAGGCTGTTAATAGATGCAATGGGTACGGCTTCCCCCATTGCTTGGCAATTAAACGGTGGACGTGCTTTTGATAGTGTCTGTCCAACAGTGGGAGCAGTGATTGACAAGGGGTTTGCCCCTGGTGTGTGGGATTCCCAGTATGGAGATGTGCTGTACAGCCACGGCGATATTTCACGGGGTAGGCAATTAATCTGGGAATTGTTTCCTGGTGCGGGTGAAGAATTGACAATTTATTTATTTCACTACCACGAAGTCAACCCAGAAAACCCCGGTTCTTTGCTAGAGATGTATGAGGATTTCTTTACGATTTTGCCAGAGTATCGCCGGTGTGATTTAGAGCAGTTGGTGTGGAAAAAACCAACGTTTGGCTATATACCGGGTCATTTTAGTGTAAATAGTCGCGATCGCCAAGTGGCCTTTGATCGATTAATTGCGATCGGTGATGCTGCATCTTTACAATCACCTTTGGTATTTACTGGGTTTGGTTCGCTGGTACGTAACTTAGAACGTCTCACCAACTTACTCAATGTTGCTCTCCAGCATGATTTGTTGAGTCAAAACCATTTGAACTTGATTCGCGCTTACCAAAGTAATGTTTCTGTGACTTGGCTATTTTCTAAAGGGATGATGGTTCCCACTGGGAAATTTTTACCCCCACAGCGTATCAATGCCATGTTAAATACATTCTTTGGTTTATTAGCGGATGAACCTCTAGAAGTAGCCGATAACTTTATCAAGGATCGGTGTGATTGGTTGACATTCAACCGCCTGGCCCTGAAAGCAGCACATACCAATCCCGCCTTACTGTGGTGGATTTGGGAAATGGCTGGCTGGAAAGATTTGCTCAGATGGCTAGGAAATTATGTCAATTTTGGTCGTCACGCCTTGGTGAGTGGTTTATTGAGTGCTTGGTTTCCCAGCTTTCTAGTCTGGGTCAAACCTAGACTAGAACCTCGTCATCCGGGAATATGGTTGTGGTTATTAAGTATTAACTACGCTATCACCACAGGTAGACCGCGATCGCCCCAGCAAGTTGCAAGTCAGAACTTAGCTAACGAAACTCTTCGTTGTGGGGGAGTATAAACGCATCAAGAATTTGTAGGGATGCAAAACTTTGCGCCCCTACAATATGCTTTGTATTCAAAAACATCAAAAAGGGAAAAGGCGTTAGTCCTTTCCCCTGTGTCTAATTTTTCATCTATAGCCCAGCTTAAAAACTGCTATTCTCTAACAAATCTTTCTTTTGCAACCAATCCTTACCTAATTGGATACTGATATCGGAATCAAGACTTCCTGTACTTTCTACTTTGACTTCGCCAAAACCTAAAGTGTTGCGAACTGATTCAGCACCATCACCATCCCCTTGTTGAGCGACGATATTAGTTACCTCTAAGGGTTCTGACCAAGGTTTATAGACGTAAACGTTACGATATCCAGCTTTTGCCAAAGATCTAATTAAAGGATTGAGTTGAGAGCGATCGCTGCCTGTGCTATCTTGTATCGCTATCCTTAAACTGGTTGGATCGCTAACTTGCTGTTCAGATGTAGCTTCCAGACCAAAATGTTGTGTCATCAGTTTAGCAATACCGTTTTTACTGGGTATCCAGTAGCTAGCATCATACTCGCCATTTTCACTAAACCGACCCGGTAGCATAAACATTTGCATATTAGACCGATTGGTACGGACACTAAAGCCGACTAGTGCCACTAATTCTTCAACGGTTAAGTTAGTGTCAATGTTATCTTTAACTACGTTGAGAATTTTCGGCAACTCTTTCCACGTCATGGGATTGAGGCTCTGGTCAATTAAAGCTCGAATGACTATTTGCTGACGCTGAATGCGGCCGATATCTCCTAATTCATCGTGGCGGAAGCGCAATAATTGTAGTGTTTGAGTGCCATTAAGATGCTGCTTACCCGCTTTTAAATTAATGTATAAATGCTGAGAGTCATCTCGATATTTCATGTCTTTGGGGACATAGACTGTAACTCCACCCAAAGCGTCAATTAGTTTTTCTACTCCTAAAACATTAATGCGAATGTAGCGGTCAATTCCTGTACCTCCTAAGACATTGCTGACTGTTTTAGCGGTTAAAGCCGGGCCTCCCTCGACATTGGCGGCGTTAATCTTCCTCGTCCCATATCCCTCTATTTCGGTGCGTGTATCTCTGGGAATAGACAACATTGCGATTTTTTTCTTCTCTGGTTCAAATTGCACCAAGAGCATGACATCCGAAAGCCCATCAAAGGAATTGACTTGGGGTAAATATCGCAGATTTTTAGTGTCAGCAGGAGGATTTTGGACATCTGGCGGTAAGACACTCATCCCCATGACTAAAAGATTCACAGGACGAGTTAATTCCGAGAAGCGTAACCCACTACCAGCGATCGCATCGCTATCAAAGACAGCTTCTTCTTGAGGACTTAACTCGGCTTGCTGTAATGGTGTACTGCTTAGAGATACCGCCAACAGCGCGCCAGCTGTTGCTGACACCATAGCAATACCGCTCATCCCCACCCAGAACCATAGCCAACGCCCAGACTTGGTATTTTTGCCCCTGAATTTGGAGGCGTTTGCTGATTGGTTTCCTTCGGTTGAAGTTCTTTGACTGGTCACAGACTTCCTCACACTTAAACTGATTTAAATTAGGTAAATTTGCTGACTAACAATACAGATAAATCAACCCATAATAGCTAACTTTTAATAAACCATGCTGATCTGTAAATTCAGTGTCAACCACAACACTTATAGCAGGATTTTTTGTTAGTTGTGGCAAATCTTTCCATGTTTTCTTGAAGTATGACAACAATTGACTCAGTTTGACTAGATGTAGACAAAAGATTTTCTGGGGATTGGGGATTGGGGGCTAGGTAATAAATACTCTTTATAAGTATGTTAGTTGTGAATTTTGATTGGCTTGGCGTGCAGATTGTAGATTTATCTTCAAAATAGCTGTAGGCAGAAATTTGTTTTTTTTAGCTGTACCTGTTGAGTTTTGCTGTTTTGTACTAATTGTCAAATAATTTTTCTGCCAAATTGCTTAAACCTGGTAGGCGAAAAGACTTACCTCTAATAATCCTAAAAATTAGCCAGATACTCACCAAAAAATAACCAGATGTAAAAAAGCTATTCAGGATTAACATCCGCAGTGCTAAAAAATCAGAAGTTGCTGCACCAGTAGCCAACAAAAGATAGCTCAACAGCCAAGTAAACGCCAGAGTCATAGACAGACGACTAATAGCTAGTTGTTCCCGATTACCTTGATGGTGATAAATCGCCCAAAGGGAGGGGAAAAAACCTATCACTGGGATTAGATGTAAAATTAACCGTGTTTTGGGGGTTTCTGCATCTTTTTGGCAAGGTAGGGATGGGGTTATGTCTTCGCCGCTCTCTATTTTCCAGGTTCTACTCTCTTGATACAGTGAATGATCACTCGATTCCGAATTTTTCATATGATGTTTGTTGAATCCTAAACTAGAGGGATGAATGACGGTGATGTAGTTAGAGATAATAAGCTATAGATTGAGAATTTTATTGAGTTCTATCCCGCAATCGGTTTAAGATGCAGACACGCAAGCTATTCAACTGGTGGCAGACACTAACACCAATAGCGAGAATTGGAGCGCTCGCGCTATGCGCTCCGCTGCTAGTTCTCAATGGTTGGGCATTTGCCGCAATTTTTAATTATTTCCACTCCTTAATAGTTATTTTAGTTGGAGCCTCAGTTTTAGCATTTCTGCTCAACTATCCCGTTAGCTGGATGGAGTATCACGGTGCAAAACGAGAGCAAGTAGCAGTTTTAGTGTTTTTACTAGCTCTATCGGTGCTGTTGGCTTTAGGCGTAACTTTGTTTCCCTTGGCTCTCACCCAGGCTCAACAGTTAGTGGCACGTATTCCAGAGTTAATTGACTCTGGGCGATCGCAGTTGATGATGTTGAATGAAAAAGCCGAGGTGATGGGTTTACCTCTGAACCTTGATGCTTTGGTAGTCCAAATTAATGATCGTGTCAAGGGACAATTGCAAGCGATCGCTGGGCAAGTTTTAAATCTAGCTGTGGTGACATTCACTAGCCTGCTAGACTTTCTCTTGACGATGGTTTTGACTTTCTATCTTTTGCAGCATGGTGGCGAACTCTGGGAAAGTTTAGTCGAATGGCTACCCCCAAGGTTTCGTGACCCATTTTCCCAAACAGTACGTCTTAGCTTTCAAAATTTCTTTATTACCCAGCTCATCTTATCCACTTGCATGGCCTCAGCCCTAATCCCTAGCTTTTTGTGGCTGAAAGTACCCTTTGGGCTATTATTTGGCTTGACTATTGGCATTATGGCTCTTGTACCATTTGGCGGCTCTGTCGGTATCGCCCTCACTACCTCCCTAGTGGCTTTGCAAGATTTTTCAATGGGAGTCAAAGTTTTAATTGCGGCTGTAATTGTGCAGCAAATTCTCGAAAACTTGATTGCACCTCGGATTTTAGGCAGTTTTACTGGGTTAAATCCCGTGTGGGTCTTAATTTCTGTACTAACAGGAGCTAGAATTGGTGGACTTTTAGGTGTAATCGTAGCTGTACCCACGGCTGTCATTATCAAAACTGCTCTGACGGCTTTACGTCCTCCTACCCTAATTCATGACGTGGAAGAAACTACTACTCACGTAGAAAAGGCTACAGCCATCACACCAGAAGACAATCCTAAACCAGAATCTAAGAATCCTCTGAGTGTTTCGGAGCAGCCGACTTTACCATAAAGGGACGTAGAACAGTCATAGGGAAAGATGTAACTAAAAGTCTGCGGAAGATTTTAATTAATAAATAGTAGTTCTTGCTGAGACTCCATGTAGATCATTGCTTGTATCGAGAGTTTCAGCTTTTTTGTGCTTGTTGGAATTGATTGTTCTCAGTTTCTAAAATTTTGGGGACATAAATACATTCTTTATGTCTATTTTACTAATCAGAATTACTCAATGATATTTCAGGTTGATTAACCTCAAAATCACTAACCATGAACTTGGGAAAGATAAAAATTTATACCAATTGAAAAAATCTTTGCACCAAGGTATTACACCCTCACCTGAGTTTATACGTCGCATTTTTTAAGGACATAAAAGTTACATTTAAGTCTCAAAAATTTGCTTAAAAAGCATCGCCTATTCATAATACTCTCTCAAAGAGCAGATAGATTAACTACTTACACTAGACTGTTTCATATTAATAGCGTCGGTATTAAGTATAAAATTCACATCATATGCAAATTAAATTGAATTCTCAGAACGTTTTCAACTATTTACTTGAGCATGGTTTTTTAGATGAGCCAATCAATCCTGCTGCGAGTGAAGTTGAAGCGATCGCAGCAAAAAACTTTAATCTATTACTAAGTTTACCAAATGGCACTAAACTGCTGGTTAAACAAGAAAGAACGAATCAAGCAGGTACTGTACAAAATGAATTTTTAGGTGAATGGCAGATTCAAGATTTAATTCAGTATTTTCCCGAACTTAGCTACCTAAAACTATATTTACGCAAACTATTACATTACGATCAAGATAACGCCATACTTATCTTGCAATATCTAGATGAATATCAAGATTTAAGCAAATTTTACAATAAACAACATACATTTTCACCAGCGATTGCTGCCGAGATTGGAAAAGTAATTGGTAATATACATCATGAAACATATAATCAACCAAAATATCAAGCTTTTTCAGCGAAATATCCTCCCAATGTTTACAGCAAACCCGTAGATTACCTAATCAATAAGATGGAGCGTGTGACACCGGAAGTTTTTGCGATCGCTCCTCCAGATGCTCTCAAGTTCTTAGCCTTTTATCAGCGATATGAACTACTAGGTAAAGCAGTGATAGATCTAGCTGCATCACTTCATTCCTGCTGCTTTATACATAATGATCTCAAGCTCAATAACATTTTGATTTCTCCTAATAGAGAAGTATCAAATCAACATTTGATTCGTCTGATCGATTGGGAACGCTCCACTTGGGGAGATCCCGCCTTAGACTTAGGCAAACTCATTGGTAGCTATCTGCTAATTTGGTTAAATAGCTTACTATTTAGCCAATCTCTAACTATTGAACAATCATTAAGATTAGCTAAGATACCTTTAGAAGAAATTCAACCTTCAATTGCTGCTTTAACTAAAGCTTATCTGCAACAATTCCCAGAAATATTGCTTGATAGACCTGATTTTATTAAACAACTGATACAATGTGCAGGTTTTGCCCTTATTCAACAAATACGGGTCATGCTTCACTATCAAAGTACGTTTGATAATACTGGAATTTGTTTACTACAAGTCGCCAAAAGTTTGTTGTGCCGTCCCGAACAATCAATACCAACAATCTTCGGTACTGCTGCTCATGAATTCGTACATAATCAACCTGCGATCGCTTAAATTATTTTATATAAATTATGATGCAACTACGTGATTTCTCCCTAATTTCCCACAATGCGGATGTAAATATCCCATTAATGAATGTTTTACAAGATATTGCCCAGCAAATTGAAATTCATTCTGATTTTTCTATCTGCCATCCTAATTATCAACCCTTGGCACTTGCGCCTCATATGGTTGAATGTTTTTATCAAATGCCACAAGAAACTCAGATGAAATATCTCAGTTTACAATTGCGTACTTATATTTATGGTATCTACTACAATGGCTCGCTAAAATCTAAATTAGCATTAGATCCAAAACAAGAAAACCAACATTTAGATGTAGAAAATAATGCTTTCTTAGAGATAGATACAGACCTTTATCAGTCCATCGATATCAACAACTATGGCAAAGGTTATTTTGATGCGGATTGGCAGATTATCAAAGAGGAAATTGATGGGAGTTTAGTTGTTATTAAAAAAGGATTAAAATTGCACATAGAACGCAAAAAACATCTTGCCAATTTACAACAGAATGCTGCTGTAGGTGACAGTGTATCCATCCGAATGCCAAAAAATATGTTGCTGAAAGGCTTTTATATGGCTGTAGGTGATGCAGGGACAAATCATGCACGAAATTTAGATACTCGTCCTAGCATAGTCAGAATTTATATGAATTTGACTTGCGAAGGTGCAATAGCGATCATGAAAGCAATATCCCAACAACTCAATGAAATACTCATACCTTTTAGTTTTAAGGTTTTGTATAATCCGGGCGATTATGGACGTTATGATTCAGGAGTTCTCTACTTCGATAAAAGAGATTATAAAACTATTAGTCCGGTAATCCGAAGTATATATAATAGTCACCAAAACTACTTCCAACCACAAGTTCCTTTATTTACCAAATACCTAGCTCCAGGATTAGGATTAGCAGAAGAAGTAGACCAGAAATTAACTACTCAGGAAAGTTTTGGGATGAACCGTTGTCAAATGGTCGCTAATGGACTGCTCACATCCTGGGAAAAAGGAAGTAAATCACCTGAAGATAGGATGAAATCTATTATCGAACAATTTTCTGTTTTAGGTATTGATTTGCAGCGTGCTTACTTAAATGCTAACTCTGAAGATATTTATTAATTGATAGAGTTAGGTCAAGGTCAGACTCTAGAACTGCCACACTGTAATGCTGCGTAAAATGCTGCACAATTAAACACTTTATGTAAGCAATTTCCATACTGTATATTTAAGGATGTATGGTAAACCGAAAAATACAGCAAGCAAAGGCAGTCAACAAAATCATATTTTTGTGGGAACTTGCAAAACACCGAATCTGACTTCTTCTCAGATTTAGCTATTCATCTGCCAAGTGTTGAGAGTTCTGAATTCCTGATTTCTGTTAATTTTACCTGGTACAGATATTTATGATATAATTATCTGTCTGGAAGTTGATGTGTGTTAACACTAGCTTTTCTGCGCTAGGATTGAAAGATAATTAAGTGTACACTACCGAATTAGGCAGTTGCATACATATCGCTATTATGGCATAACCTTTACGGAGACTAGAACCAGGAACAAATCAGCATGGTCAATCAGAACTTAACCGCTACAGAAATTGGATTTACTCACGAAGATTTTGCTGCCCTCTTAGATAAGTACGATTATCATTTTAGCCCCGGAGATATCGTACCAGGTACAGTTTTTAGTATAGAACCGCGTGGCGCTCTGATTGACATTGGTGCTAAAACAGCAGCATATATACCTATACAAGAAATGTCTATAAACCGGGTTGATGCCCCGGAAGAAGTTTTACAATCCAACGAAACTAGAGAATTTTTCATCCTGACAGATGAGAATGAAGATGGACAGCTGACCCTTTCCATCCGTCGGATTGAATATATGCGTGCTTGGGAGCGTGTTAGACAGCTACAAGCAGAAGATGCCACAGTACGTTCGGGTGTGTTCGCTACCAACCGCGGGGGCGCATTAGTTAGAATTGAGGGTTTACGTGGATTTATCCCTGGCTCTCATATCAGCACCCGCAAGCCTAAAGAAGATTTAGTGGGCGAAGAACTACCTTTAAAATTCCTGGAAGTAGACGAAGAGCGTAACCGCCTAGTTCTGTCTCATCGCCGGGCGTTAGTTGAGCGGAAGATGAATCGCCTAGAGGTGGGCGAAGTTGTAATTGGTACAGTTCGCGGTATCAAGCCTTACGGTGCATTTATCGATATCGGTGGTGTTAGCGGCTTGTTACACATTTCAGAAATTTCCCACGAACATATTGATACTCCCCATAGCGTCTTCAATGTGAATGATGAAGTCAAAGTCATGATCATTGACTTAGATGCAGAAAGAGGCAGAATTTCTCTGTCTACCAAGCAATTAGAGCCAGAACCCGGTGATATGATTAAAAACCGTGATTTGGTTTATGATAAAGCCGAGGAAATGGCAGCTAAGTACAGAGAACAAATGCTTGCTAAACAGCAAGGTATTACTCTACCAACAGAAGATGTAGAGGATGTCAGTGCAGTTGAAGAAGAAATTCCAGCAGCTACCGAAACAGAAGAATTAGTGGAAGAAATTCCAGCAGCGATTGAAGAATAATAAACTACTTTAATTCAAAACATTAAAGCATTGAGAAAAGAGGGAAAACCCCTCTTTTTTTATGTTTGAATAAAAAATTTTGATCAGGGAGGATATTGTGGTAAGTATTCAATGTAAAAACGTCAAATTTGAGAATATTAAAGCAGTTTTCTTTGATAAAAATGGTACTTTAGAAGACTCGGAAGTTTATTTGCGATCGCTCGGACAAAAAGCTGCTCGGTTAATCGATGCTCAAATTCCTGGAATTGGCGAACCGTTGTTGATGGCTTTTGGAATTAACGGTGATAGTTTGGATCATACTGGTTTAATGGCGGTAGCCAGCCGCCGAGAAACAGAAATTGCCACCGCCGCCTATATTGCTGAAACAGGTAGAGGATGGTTTGAATCTTTAAAAATAGCTCGTCAATCTTTAGATGAAGCCGAAAAATATACTAACGCAACTCCTGCGCTTCTATTCCCAGGTACTCTAGAGATTTTGCAGCATCTTTCCTCCGCAGGATTGAAACTGGGTATTTTATCCGCAGCTACAACAGCAGAAGTTAGAGAATTTGTAGCACGATATCAATTAAGTGATTATATCGAAGCTCAAATAGGTGTAGATGGGGGACTAAGTAAACCAGATCCAGCTTTATTTATGCAAGCTTGTCAAGTGTTGGGTGTAGAACCAGACCATACTTTGATGGTGGGTGATTCTGTTGGTGATATGCAAATGGCTCGTAATGCTAAAGCCGCAGGTTGTGTTGGGATTACTTGGATTGGAAAACCAGATAACGTTAAAGGTGCGGATGTAGTGATCAACAGACTTGATGAAATTCAAATTGTCAGACAATAAACAACCATAATAGAAGGTAGATATCTCGTGCATAGCCTCTGCTCATGGAGAAAATCTGATGCTACAGGTTAAACATCAATTTCAAAGTTTTGAAGAATACCTATCCTATGATGATGGTACAGATAAACTCTATGAGCTATTTAATGGCGAATTAATCGAAATGCCCCCAGAATCAGGAATTAACGTTCAGATTGCCAATCGTCTGTTTCTCATTTTTGCATTGCTGATTGGGATTGATCGAGTGCGGGGGCATGGTTTAGAACTAGAAGTCAGAGGCGAACCCAGAAACCGTTACTCTGACTTAACTATTCTTCGTGAAGAACATATTCAACAATTAGTACAGCGTAATACTATTCGCCTGACGATGCTACCTCCTCTACTGGTAATAGAAGTGGTTAGCCCTGGGGAATTACAACGCCATAGAGATTTCATCGCCAAGCGGGTACAGTATCAAGATTGTGGCATTCCTGAGTATTGGATTGTTGATCCAGAGGCGCAGACTGTTTTAGTTTTAGAATTAACTAGTAATACTTATACAGAATTTGGTAACTTTGCTGGTGATGATTTAGTTGTCTCTCCCCAATTTAATCAGCTAAATCTGCAAGTTTCCCAAATCTTTAATGCAGTGGAAAAATCTTAACTTTAAGATACATATTATTGTTTATATGTCAAGTTAGAGATAATCAAATATCAAATTTTCTCCACAGGCAAAAACTTATGCAAGACACAGAAACCACATTAAAACTTCGCCTCTGGACAGTAGAAGAATACCATCGGATGGCTGAGGCTGGGATTTTTGGTGCAGAGGAAAGAGTAGAACTTTTAGAAGGAAAGATTATTTGGATGATTGCCAAAGGAACAGCCCATCGGTCAGCAGTAGGCAGAACAGACTATTTAATCAAAAATAAGCTAGGAAATCGTGCTTGGGTATCTATTCAAGATCCAATTCATTTGAATGAACGGTCTGAACCAGAACCGGATGTTGCGGTTGTCAAAATAGACCCATTAGACTACGCAGATCACCATCCTACACCTTCTGAAGTGTATCTAATTATTGAGGTAGCAGATAGCAGCCTCAAGCTAGATTGTGAAATTAAAGCCCAAGCTTATTCGCAGGCGAGCATTCAAGATTATTGGGTGTTAGATATAGTTAGCCGTCAATTGTACGTTTTCCGTAAACCCAGTCCAGAAGGCTACCAAAGTAAATTAATTTTGGCAGAAGATGGAGCGATCGCACCCTTAAATTTTCCTGATGTAGAGATTCTGGTTTTAGATATGTTACCACCAGTGATTGGCAATCAATAGAAAGCGATCGCCTGATTTTAAGCTAGTAGGCGATCGCTTTTTTCAGTTAGGGTTACAAGGATAGTAAAATTTCAAAATCATCACTAAGCCTTTGTATGCCAAGGGCCTGTGATAGCCAGGGTAATACCAGGGCTTTGGATATTCACAAACATAATCTTACCGTCAGGTGAGAAGCAAGCTCCACAAAATTCGCTGCCATTTAAGGCGTTGAATGCAAAATCATAGAGTTTTCCATCAGGTGTTACACCTCTTAGGTAGTTACCACTACCACCATCTTCACAGAGAATGAGATCACCAAAAGGTGCAACAACTATATTGTCAGGAGCTTCCAGTTCTTCTCTAGATGTAGACTCTACAAACAGTTCGATGGTCTCATCTTCGGGGATATAAAGCCAGACTTGACCAGCACCAATTGCACCACCGCTTGTAGAAACGAAGTAGAGTTCGCTCTTACCAGTAGTTTTGTTATGGTTATACCAAATGCCTTCTCCACGAGCAAAACGAGCTGCGCCCAAGTTGCGTCCTTGCACTCTCACGTTATCTACAGTAGTTGGGTTTGGCTCAGGAATAGTTACCCAATCTACAGGGAATTTTTGGAAGGGTGCAAAACCACTAGTTGAGGTGTTGACTTCTGGTTGACCTATGATTCTCAGAGCTTGAAGAGTCCCACCTTCTGCTAATCTGCCTGCCACTCTTGGGATAAAACGGTAGAAGAGACTACTGCCGCTATCTTCTGTCTCATATACAATCCCAGTTTTGGGATCTACAGCCACAGCCTCATGATTAAAACGTCCCATATCAACTAAAGGCACAGGCTTCACAGGAGAAGTAGCATTAGCTGGAACTTCAAAGTTGTAGCCGTGTGGCTTGGTCAAGCCATTACTTCCATTGGGAATATCTACGTTTTCTTCGCAGGTAATCCATGAACCCCAAGGTGTTGGGCCACCTGCACAGTTACGAATAGTTCCACCGAGAGAAGCAAAGTGTTTGATTAACTGACCATTTTGATTAACAACCAGAGTTGTTGTACCACCTCTAGCAATAGCATCGTACGGTTCTGGTACTTGTGCGCGTAACCCAGTTAAACCCGCTCCAAGTTCGTGGTTACGCACCAGGATGATTGTGTTTCTAGGACCAGCAAAAGCAGCCATCCCATCGTGAGAGCCAGGCACTCTAGAACCATCACTCATTAGGTCGTTGGTGCGAGAGAAAGTTGTATAACTAAATCCAGGTGGTAAATCTAACAATCCATTGGGATCTCGCACAAGAGAACCATATCCTCTACTAGCAACTTGGCCAAAAGCTTTTCTAGCAATCAGACCTTCTAAGGGAGAAGCCAGTACGGTACCCGCCGCACTTGCACCCGCTAATGTAAAAAATTTACGTCTTGATAATTGCATAAAGATGTTTTGGTTACATAAAAAATGCCAGTTAAAAATTAATAGGTTTTGATTAAGGTTAGGTAATGATTGATTTAATTAATGCTTCTTAGATAGAAAATAGATGCCCAAAAAAAATAGAAAATTGCAAATTTTAAAAATAATCTTTGCCTTATTTGATATGTGATGAATACAAAAGAATACTTGGTTAACGACAGGTAAAGAAAAAATTAAATGTTCATAAAAAATCTTCTAATATATTTGTGAGTTTTAAGTTTTTTAGAAAAATTAAATATAAAATATGCGAGCAGATTGAATCTAATGGTAGAATTTCCGCAAAGGTGTTGTAGAGATTAATTAATCCAATCCAGCGTAACTCTTATTACAAAGTCCCAGATAAAAATGTATCTGGATATGATGCACAAGTTCTGACTTTTATTGATTTTGTAGGTCTTTGCGCGTCTATGTTGGATGAATTAATCAACTTTTCATAGTTCACCTTGGCAATAAAAACTAGCGTTTTTTTGCTCATATCTGACAAAAAGTTGACCATTGAACCCACATCAGAATTACTACCATTCTCAAAACAATGAAAAGTATTTGTAACCAAATCACAGCTAAAGTAGCCGTTGTTGCTGTTACCTCAATAGCTACTTTATTTAATGTTTCTAGTGCTGATGCAGCTGCTTTTAAGCTTGATTGGAAAGGCGATCAAGGTTATTCAGCCACAGGTAAGTTCAGCTATGATGACATTTATCAAGGAAGTGTTATCTCCAGAGATCAGCTGAGTGAGTTTGCTATTTCTTTCTTTGACCCTAGTGGAACTCTTTTGCAAGCGTTCAATTACAGCTTTCCTAATCCTGCGGATACTACTTTTAACTTCAACTTTGATACAGCTACACAAACTGTGTTGCAAACTGGCAACTTTGATGCAGCGAATGGCTTTGATTTGGGGATTGACTTCAACACCGCAGTCTCAGGTTTAGATTTCTACACCTATCTAAATCCAGATCAAGGACTGCAAACAGCTAGGATTTTCTTGAAAGATGACCTATCACCAGAAGTGTGCGATACCTATCCAAATTGCCGATTGGATAATGGTGGGGAGTTAACCGCAACTCTAATTCCTGAGCCGGGAGCGATTTTAGGTTTATTGGCTGTGGCATCTTTAGGAAGCCAACTCCGCAAGAAAAAGCCAGCATCTATCTAGTCAGTAAATCTGAAAAGTAGAAGCTAGCCTGATTAAAACTGTATTTGACTGCTTTCATACATAAAGCCTGCTGTTGCAGGCTTTGTTTATTTAGTTTAATATTCTGTTGACTTGTAAAATAGCTAAAAAAAATTAGTGAGCGATCGCCTACGGTGGGGCGTAGCCCATCGCATCTTACCTCAATCTCAATCAACCGCTACATCAACTGCAATATTTTTGCAGGTTAGTACCCACCATCGGTTTTCTCTCTACAGCATCAATGTGTCTACCTCCGAGTAATCCTGTAGAGCAGAAATTTTGGCTGAATTTGGTATCAGATTAGGGTAAATTTCCATCGTTTTATGGTGCGATGGGCTAAACCTCGCCATAGGCGATCGCCTATTAATCTAGTAACAATGTGATAACATGACTGGCGACGATTTTGTGGTGAGCATTTTTTAGGGTTGGCTATCTGCTACAAATATTACATTTTTCCACCCATTAATACCATTTTTTGATAAGGTAGCCTTGGATGAAGAATTGTGTTTTAAGAATTATGTCTTCCCCATCTAGCGGTTTACACTCTATTTTGGAGAAACCAAGCCTGATTGTAGGGAGCATTACACATTAGAACGCAAATTTCAGGTAATTTATTCCTGATTTCACAATTCTGTTAGTTTTAAGGTTTATGTTAGATTTAAAATCTTTTTTATAATCAAGACAGAAATCTTTGTATCTACCAAAGGTTCTTATTTATCCTTAATAAGTAGTAATAATTTTTTAAGAATGCCGAGGATTCTTGTCATAGACGATGACCCAGCAATTTCAGAACTCGTTGCCGTCAACTTGGAAATGGCTGGCTACGATGTAAGTCAAGCCGAAGATGGAATTAAAGGTCAAGCCCTAGCACTCCAGCTGCAACCAGACTTAATCATGCTTGATCTGATGTTGCCGAGAGTAGATGGTTTTACAGTTTGTCAACGCCTGCGTCGGGACGAACGCACAGCCGAAATACCTGTTTTGATGCTGACTGCTCTTAGTCAAACTCAGGATAAGGTAGAAGGCTTTAATGCAGGCGCAGACGACTATCTCACCAAGCCCTTTGAAGTGGAAGAGATGCTGGCGCGAGTGCGCGCATTATTGCGCCGTACCGACCGCATTCCCCAAGCCGCAAAACATAGCGAAATTTTGAACTATGGGCCTTTAACCCTTGTTCCAGAGCGATTTGAGGCGATTTGGTTTCATCAAACCGTGAAACTAACTCACCTGGAATTTGAACTCCTGCATTGTTTGTTGCAACGTCATGGTCAGACTGTATCTCCTAGCGAAATCCTCAGAGAAGTTTGGGGTTACGATCCAGACGATGACATTGAAACTATCCGCGTGCATATCCGTCACCTAAGAACCAAGCTAGAACCTGATCCCCGCCATCCTCGCTATATCAAAACTGTGTATGGTGCGGGATACTGTCTGGAATTGCCCAGCCTTCCACCATCGAGTGAAGGTGCTACCACATCAGTAGTTGAATGAAATCTGACTCAATTTCCTGAACGATGGTACATTCTGAGGAAGATGCAGTTTGCAATGTAGGGTATCACGTAGATTCTACTCTTCAAGCAGTCGCGCTGCTCGTGTCTATATTTCGCCTCGCTAACTACCCTACTGGTAAGCTTTGCCCGCAAATTGACACATACATCGCTACAAATCAACGCTAAACCTTTCTAACATTAAATGGCACTCCCTATTGGCAGAATCTAGGGAGTGCCATTTAGTCAGGAAAAGGCAAAAGGTACAAAGTGAAAAGAAATTAATCTTTTGCCTGTTTGTATTAGGGTGCTAAAGCATTACCACGAATCAAACTACCAATGGTTTTAGCGGTGATTTTTAACTGGGTAATGGGGTTAGCGGGGACGACTGTTTTATACAGATAGCTGTCAAAGGTAAGCTTCTGGACATCCAAGTCACCACACATTTCTACGAATGCTTCACGGGTTGCATCGGAACGATAGAAGACTGTTTGGAGGATGTCGAGGACTTTGTAGGTGAGTCCGTATTTTTTATCCCAACGTTGGAGATAAAGCTTGATTTCCTTTTCTGTAGGAATACGGCTACCATTTTGAGAAACTTCCACAATGGTTTCTGCACACATCCGCCCAGATTTAGCAGCAAAGTAAATACCTTCACCAGAAGACTTGGTAACGTAACCAGCTGCATCTCCGACTAAGGCAATCCGACCGACAACACGACGGGGGCGGGGATGTTCGGGGATGGGATGGGCTTCTACTTTGATGATTTTGCCGCCAGCTAATTTTTCGCTAGCACGGGCGCGGATACCAGCTTGCAGTTGTTTGATGCTGGCTTTGTTAACGTGCATTGTGCCAGTTCCGACAGCTACGTGGTCATATTTGGGGAATACCCAAGCGTAAAAGTCTGTAGAAACGTCATTGCCAACATACATTTCGGCAAGTTCATTGTAGTATGCCATTTTATCTTGGGGTAAGCGAATCCGCTCTTGGAAAGCGATCGCATAGTTATAATCCCCAGCATCCATTTCTTTGGCTATGCGGGAATTTGCCCCATCTGCCCCAATGATTAAATCCACCTTCAGGGTTTTAGCAATCCCTGGGACATTGCCTTCACTATGATCAACATAGTGAATAGTGTATGGATCAGTGTTATTTGATGGTATATCTACTTTATGAACAGTGGCATTAATTAAATTTGCCCCTAGCTTCGCCGCCCGATCCCGCAAGAAGCCATCTAGCACTTCGCGGCGGCACATTCCTATATATTCTTCTTGATTTAATAGATTGATATCAACCTCACGATTAGAAGGTGAAATCATTTTCATCTTCCGCACTTGTCGGTCAATAATTTCTGGTGGTAAATCAAATTCACTCACCATGCACAGAGGTATTGCACCCCCGCAAGGCTTGGCGTTATCGAGCTTGCGCTCAAACAGGTAGGTTTCAATCCCAGCCTTTGCTAGTGTTTCAGCAGCAGAGGAACCAGCTGGGCCTGACCCAACAACAGCAACCCGTAGTGTCAAAGGTCTTCTCCCAATCTTCACATTTACCGTTTACCGAAAGCATCGTACCACGGTCTTTTGGCTGATTTCGCGCTCTTCCTTCAGGTTTTGACATAAATGCAACATTCCTTAATATTTCGATACAAAAACTCTACTTAGGGAATTGGCAATTGCGAACGGGAAGGATATTAAAGTATTACGCAATGTCGGTTGTGATGACAGCACATTGTAAATATTTTTGCTTTTGAATTCCCCGTACTCCTCCGGGGAAGCAAGCTACACGTAGCGTCCCATAGGAAAGGGATTTAGTATGGAAATTTCGTTATTTGACTCTTGGAGTAGAAATCTTAGTACGGTTGCAATTACGGGGTATCAGAAATATCTTTCTCCCCATAAAGGTTTTAGTTGCGCTCATCGGGTATTGTATGGGGGCGAATCTTGCTCACAGTACATTAAACGGGTGATTGCTCAAGAAGGTTTGAGTGTAGCCCTACTCAAGTCTCGCCAACGATTTCAAGATTGTAAACAAGCGAACTTATTATTGCGATCGCCTACGGCGGGGCGTAGCCCATCGCGCCGTGTCTCTTCTTTAATGGAAACGAGATTATCGTCAATTGAAAATCCAGACACTTCAGAGGATGAAGATGACCTAGAACTGGAAGATGAAGAAGAAACAAGAGAATCTCCTCCATCTCGTCAAATATCTTCATTTAATCAAGATTCTAGGGATTGTAGTCAATGTAACACTGATTGTGGTGACTTACCTGATTGTAGTTCGTTAGACTGTAGCGATGTTGATTGCAGTTCCCTAGATTGCGGTAATGCTGATTGTCATTCCCTAGACTGCGGTAGTGCCGATTGTGGCTCTTGGGATTGTGGAAGTTGCGGTAACTAAAAGATTTTTAGAATTAATTGAATCTAAACACTACTAGATATGGTATATATAAATCACGGTAATCCTAGCAATGAGCCGTATTTAGAGTTGCAGAGGTACAGAGTTTGTGGGCATAGTAGTTGAAAATGTATCCAAGCAGTTCGGAAGTTTTAAAGCTGTTGATGAAGTCAGTCTAGAAATTGAAAGTGGCTCATTAGTAGCTTTATTAGGGCCTTCTGGGTCTGGTAAGTCCACCTTACTCCGCTTAATTGCGGGTTTAGAAACTCCAGACAGTGGCAAAATCATTCTCACAGGTAAAGATGCCACACATCAAAGTGTGCAAGAGCGGAACATTGGGTTTGTGTTTCAGCACTATGCCCTATTTAAACATCTCACGGTAAGGCAAAACATTGCTTTTGGCTTAGAAATCCGTAAGACTCCCGCTAAAAAAGTGCAGGGGCGTGTAGAGCAGCTGTTAGAGTTAGTGCAGTTGAATGGATTAGGCGATCGCTATCCCTCACAATTATCTGGTGGACAAAGGCAACGGGTAGCCTTAGCCAGAGCATTAGCCGTAGAACCTAGTGTATTACTATTAGATGAGCCATTTGGGGCGTTAGATGCCAAAGTCCGCAAAGATTTACGCGCTTGGCTACGTCGTCTCCATGATGAAGTTCACGTTACCACTGTTTTCGTTACCCACGACCAAGAAGAAGCAATGGAAGTTTCCGATGAAGTCGTGGTCATGAACAAAGGACGAGTAGAACAAGTGGGAACACCGGCAGAAATTTATGATAATCCGGCTAGTGCCTTTGTCATGAGTTTTATTGGCCCAGTCAATGTCTTACCTAGCACATCGAAAATTTTCCAAAGTACCGGGTTTGAATCACCACACCCAGAGGTGTTTTTACGACCCCAGGACGTAGTGATCCAAAAGCAAGCCAATGGGACTACTGCACCTGCGACAGTCAGCCGCTTAATTCATTTGGGTTGGGAAATTCAGGTAGAGTTAACCTTAGATGATGGTCAAGTGGTGAACGCTCACTTAACACGCGATCGCTTCAACGAATTAGAGTTAGAAGCACAGCAAAAAGTATATGTAAAACCAAAGGATGCTAAATCCTTCCCCTTGTACTATTCCATCTAAATCCGTGAATAATTGTCGTTTAACAGTGAACAGTTAAACTCAGTTACAAACCTATAATTTCCTTATCAGAGCAGAAATACTCCTAGCTGAGTTGCTAGGGGTATTTTTGCTCTGTCCGCAATCGTACGTCCCCTTACAGTCGTCAATCCTAGTTTGCTTTGCCATAATGATTGGTCTCATTAATAATGATTGATGGCTGATTAGTAATGACAGATAACCAAGTCAAAATTCACCTGCTTATTGGTATCGAGGGTGTAACATTATTGGTTTTCGCAACAGATGACTGTTGGCAGTTTCGAGTTTTAACTGTAGGCGGTGCTGTTTTTGGACAACGCAAAATCTATTTCACTCCCCATACAGCAGAAAAAGCTGGAAGGGAATGGATTGATCAGGATTGTGAGAAATAGATGTTTTGGAGTTGCATATTGGCAGGATGATTTTGATAGTTGTGTGAGAGTTGAGTATAACTATCTGCCGAGGCGATCGCATGGCTTAATTAAAAAGGGTTTATAGAAGAGGTTTGGATGATGCAAAGACTATTACTGCGGATTTTGTTACTGATGATCATGATGATGGGATTGATAATAGAGAGTAACCCTTCATCTGCGATCGCTGCCAATATTTGGGATCATCAAACTACATCAAATATAAGCACACCACAAGTCACTGTTTATCGCAGTCCTAGTTGTAGCTGTTGTGGAAATTGGTTAGAACACATTCAAAAACAAGGATTAAAAATCCAAGCAGATATCAAGACTGACGACATGGACACAATTAAACAAAAATACAATTTGCCCCAAGAATTAGCATCTTGTCATACAGCAATTATTGATGGCTATGTCATGGAAGGACATATTCCCGCCGATGACATCAAGCGTTTTCTCCAGCAACAGCCGCAACTTGCCGGTTTAGCTGTTCCAGGAATGCCGATAGGATCACCAGGAATGGAATTAGGCAATACACAAGAACCATTTAACGTCATGGCGTTTAATCACAAAGGAGAAGTCCAAGTGTTTAAACTTGCTCCCCTTCCCTAGTAGGGAAGGGGTTGGGGGTTAGGTTTGAGAGAAAGTTGTACACGGCGTTACTAACTAATGACAATCTGAGTTATTGCTGAGAAAACTATGAAAACTAGATTGCAAATTCCCTTGAATTTCTCAGCCAAGCTTTAGCTTTGCATCACTTGAGAGTTGCTGGGTGCCGCGATACTAAGAACAATGCACAAAAGCAACTTATACACCTATGCGGCAAGCATCTCATCCTACAGTCATCCTGGGTGGTGGCTTCGCTGGGCTGTTTACAGCTTTATACTTAAGCCAGCAAAACTACTCTCATCCAATTATTTTAATTGAACAGCGCGATCGCTTCAGTTTCAAGCCGTTATTATATGAACTCTTAAGTGGCGAACTCCACAGCGAACAAGTTTATCCCCGTTACAAAGAGCTTTTGTCTGGTAGTAATGTCAGCTTTGTACAAGATACAGTGCAATCAGTTGATCTACACCAGCAACAAGTTAGTGTAGCTACTGGGGGAAATTTTAGCTATAGTCATCTAGTTTTAGCACTGGGTAGTAAAACTACTTATTTTAATACTCCGGGTGCGGCAGAATATGCGATGCCGTTGACATCTGGAGAACAGGCGATCGCACTCCGCAAACACTTGCGCCATAGACTACATCAAGCTATCCAAACTCAAGACTTAGCTCACCGTCGTCTCCTACTAACTGTAGCCATCATCGGAGCAGGGCCAGCTGGTATTGAACTGGCTTGTACTTTAGCCGATTTATTACCCATTTGGTACGACGAATTGGGCGGCGATGCTGGTGAAGTTCGGGTGGTCTTAGTTAACCGTAGCCGAGAAATTCTCAAAGGTGATGTTAATAGTCATTTACGCTGCACAGCCCAACGTGCGCTGAAAAATCGGGTGATTCCTGTAGATTTTGTATTTGATGCAGCTGTTACTCAAATTACAGCCAACGGTATAGAGTACAAGCAAAACGAACAAACAAAAGTTTTATCCGCCGGCACGATCGCTTGGACAGCTGGAACTACTCCCCATCCTTTATTGATGGAGTTACCAGCCCCTAACGACCGAGGACGGCTACTGGTGACACCAACTTTGCAACTACCAGATTTCCCCGAAGTGTTTGCGGCGGGAGATTGTGCCACAGATAGCGACAATCCTCAACCACCTACAGCCCAAGTCGCTTATCAGCAGGGAATTGCGATCGCGCACAACCTCAAGCGGATGCGGGAAGGTAAACCCAGTATTCCTGTACAAATTCTTATGCGCGGTACTTTGATGAAGCTGGGACTCAATGAAAGCGTGGCAAACTTATTCAACAAAGTCCAAATCCAAGGACAAGCCGGCCATTTAATTCGAGAAGGAACATATTTACAACTGTTACCCAACTCTAGCCATAACCGCAAAGTCACCACCGAATGGTTGACCGACGAATTATTTCAGCGCGATCGCTCCATCACCCATATGCAACTCGGACAAACTCCATTTCTGGCAGGAATGGCTACTACTGCGGCTGCACTGATTTTAGCCACCCCTCTAGTTTGGCGTGCTGCCCAACCCACCCAATTTCAAAACAATCTCAGTTGGTCAGGTGTCCCCGCTTTACTTGACCACCTTGCACCCTCTTCTCGATAAGGTGTGTTTTTGATTATGTACACTTCATTGTGAATGTATCGGCTGAAAAAACAGTTTTTCCCTGAGTTTATAAAGAATCAACCATGAAATACTTACTCAACCTTCGTACAGCTTTTATTGTCAATCGCGTCACAATGGGCGTTTTCTTTTTCGTCTCTGGTATTGCCAATTACCTCAACTTCAGTGTTACTAATGGCTTTTATCAAACTGTCCTAACTCAAAAACTCCAAATTATCGGCCCTGGAATTCCACCAGGATGGGAAGGGATAGGGCCCCTACCTTGGTTAATCGCTATTCCTTATGGTTGGTTATTACCTTTAGCAGAAATTGTACTAGGTGCATTGTTCGCTCTTAACTATTGGGTGCGGTGGACAGGATTATTGCTCATACTCATGACCTTTAGCATCATTCTGGCATTTGGTATTATCCCTGCCGGTACTTTGTTTCCCAATGGTGCAGAAAGTTTCAACAAGAACATCCTATTTATGACTTTGATTTGGATGTGCATTGCTTATGATGCTTACGAACAGAAAATGAGCCGTCGTCGCGCTCAAGCATCGGCTGATTATAGTCTTACGCCATCTGCTGATGATATGTAAAACCTCACACAAAGATGTAGAGGGTATTACTTATCACTAAACTCTGGAGAAGATTTTATGACTACTGCACACTACGATTTAATTATTATTGGTACTGGTGCGGGTGGTGGGACGCTGGCTTATAAGCTTGCTTCTAGTGGAAAGCGAATTTTAATCCTAGAACGTGGTGCTTTTTTACCTCGTGAAAAAGCTAACTGGGATACGGTAGAAGTAGTCCAGAAAGACCGTTATCACACTAATGAAGTTTGGTATGACCACAAGGGAAATTCTATTTATCCTGGGACGGGTTATTTTGTCGGAGGTAATACTAAAGTTTATGGTGGTGCGCTGTTTCGCTGGCGGGAACAAGATTTTGAGCAGGTCATTCATAAAGGTGGGATTTCGCCAGCATGGCCTCTGAAGTACCACGATTTTACACCTTATTATATTGAAGCTGAGAAACTTTACGAAGTACATGGAAAGCGGGGTTTAGATCCAACTGAGCCTACTGCAACTGAAGAGTACCCCTATCCTGCTATTCGTCATGAACCCCGGATTCAAGAGATTCATAACTCACTCAAAGACGAAGGTTATCATCCGTTTTATTTACCACTGGCAATTAAACTTAATGAAGTGAATCGTCGTTTGAGTACTTGTATTCGTTGCAATACTTGTGATGGTTTTCCTTGCTTGGTAGATGCAAAAGCTGATGCAGATGTGAATTGTGTCCGCCCAGCAGAAAAATATGATCATGTTACCCTGATGACTGAGGCTAAGGTAAAACGTTTACACACAAGTCTTTCTGGACGAGAAATTACGGCGGTGGAAGTCGAAATTGATGGGGAAATTCATTTCTTTTCTAGCGATATTGTCGTTGTTTCCTGTGGGGCGATTAATTCAGCCGCTTTATTGTTACGTTCGGCTAATGAGCAACATCCCAATGGGTTGGCGAATAGTTCTGATCAGGTGGGACGGAATTTCATGAAGCATCAGAACGGAGCGATGATTGGGGTGAGTGCTAAATCAAATTTGACTACATTTCAAAAAACCTTAGCAATCAATGATTTTTACTGGGGTGACGAAGATTTCGATTATCCAATGGGTCATGTGCAGTTACTAGGTAAAGTCAACGCAGATATGATTGCTCAGGAGTCACCATCGATTCTAGGATTATCTTTTAGGGAAAAACATACATTTGAGGCGATCGCTACTCATTCGGTAGATTGGTGGTTAACTGCGGAAGATTTGCCTGATCCAAATAACCGTGTCACACTCCGGGATGATTCTATTCAGTTGCACTACACAGAAAACAACACCGAAGCTTACAATCGTCTCGTTAATCGCTGGAGACAGGTATTAAAAAAAATTGGTTGTGGTGAACGAATTATTCCTGCTTCTTTCTATTTTCGCAAGAAACTACCATTGCAAGGTGTAGCGCATCAGTGCGGTACTTGTCGTTTTGGTGAAGATCCTCAAACTTCTGTTTTGGATCTGAATTGCCGTACCCATGACATTGATAATTTGTATGTAGTCGATGGTAGTTTCTTTCGCTCTAGTGCTGCTGTTAATCCTACGTTGACAATTATTGCTAATGCCTTACGAGTGGGTGAGCATTTGATTGAACGTATGGGTTAATGCGTACTCCACAAGATAATTTTTTGCTTTTCGGTGATTTTACTGCAACTGTATTTCTCTATCACCTACTAAAAAGGTAGAGACAAACGTAAATTAACGGTCAGTCAAATTACTATGAATTTCACAGAATCTTTGAATCAAATCGGCCGTATTTATTTAGAAAATGGCATCATCTCTAATCATGCACACTCATTAATAGCTAAATCTATTAATGAACTCATCTCTTCGGGAATTGTTGAGCAAAGTTTGCAGGTAGGTGATTTTGTCCCTAACTTTGTCTTACCTAATGCTTTCGCTCAACCCATAGAACTATATAAACTACTAGCTAGTGGTGCTGTAGTTATTTCCTTTTTTCGCGGCCATTGGTGTCCTTACTGTAGTTTAGAATTAGAAGCACTCCAGCAAGCTTTGCCTGCGATTAAAACATTAGGAGCATCACTAATTGCTATTTCACCTCAGACACATAAATATACCACATTCACCGTCGAAAAATATGAAATAACGTATGAAGTATTGAGCGATCGCAACAATAATATTGCTCGTCAATTTGGGATTGTATTTCAAATCCCTGAGTATCTAAGACCTATATTCCAAGAGTTAGGTCATGTTTTACCTAAATACAACGGAGATGAATCATTTGAACTACCAATTCCAGCTACATACGTAATTTCTCAAGAGGGAAAAGTCGTTTATGCTTTTGTTGATCCAAATTATACTAAAAGGTTAGATCCAATTACAATTGTGAGTATTCTCCGCAATATTTCTGTAGTTACAAATAAATAAAATATCATAACTATTAATTTGTTTTACTACTATTCACGCAAGTACTTTGTCATCAGATAGCGGTCATGATCTGCAAATCCAACTTGACGATAAAAACTTTGAGCTGAAGTATTTTCCCTTTCTACTTCCAAATGTAGTGCCTGCACATTGAGAGCAATACAAACCTCCTCCAAAAACTTGATTGTTTGTTTACCTATGCCTTGACGTTGGTAATCACTTTCAATGTAAAATTCATCAATAAAAGCATCTTTTCCTCCATATTCTAAGCTGTAGCTGAGTGTGAGAATTACATAACCAATTATTTTACTCTGGTCTTGAATCAACCAGATTCTACCGATTGATTCATCACTTAGGAGTTGGATTAGTGCTTTACGCGTAAGGGACGAATTAAATGTGATAGTACCATCTAGTTCATAAAATTTTTGAATTAATAGCAAAAGTGTATCAACATCACTTTTATCTGCTGATTTAAAGTTAATTTGCATATGTAAACAATCTTCTGAGTATTAGTTTTTGATTAAGCTTTTACATTAAACAATGAGGTTTGAAGATTACTCTCGGAGTGCATAACCGACACCACGCACTGTATGCACTAAGCGTTTCTCGTTATTTTCTTCCAACTTGAGCCGCAAATAACGAATATAAACTTCGATAATATTAGAATCGCCCATAAAATCATAGCCCCAAACTTTCTCTAAAATTTGGTCTCTAGTAAAAACTTGCCGGGGATGGGAAAGAAGATATTCTAATAAATCAAACTCCTTGGCTGTTAAATCAATTGAACGTTTACCGCGAAATACTTCACGAGTGCGACGATTTAAACTTAAGTCTTCAAACTGCAATAAATCGTTATCGGTTTCTTGCGTGCGACGCAGATGAGCGCGGATTCTGGCTAAGAGTTCTTCAATACTAAATGGTTTGACTACATAATCATCTGCTCCTGCATCTAATCCTGCCACGCGATCGCTCACTTCATCTTTGGCTGTCAACAATATGACTGGCGCTTTGCTGCCAGTTGTACGCAAGCGGCGGCACAATTCTAATCCTGTGAGTCCAGGTAACATCCAATCTAGCACTACTAAATCTGGCGATGACTCCCGCGCTAATGTCAAACCAGAAATGCCATCATGGGCTACACTGACTTTGTAACCTTCACTACTCAGTTCTAATTCTACAAATCGCGCTAGTTTGACTTCATCTTCTACCAGCAGAATATGTGCAGTCATATTTTTGTTCCTACAGTGGGTAATTTTAAAGTAAAAGTGCTGCCTCTTCCTGGTTCTGACTGCACTGCAACCATACCATCCATATTTTCTACTAGGCGTTTAACTATAGATAAACCCAAACCCATCCCCCCAGTTGCACGGTTGCGGGAAGGATCAATACGATAAAAGGGTGCAAAAATCCGAGACTGTTCTGATACAGGGATACCTTCGCCTTTGTCACTGATCTGAATAACTGCCCATCTTTTATTCTGGGTTAATTTTAAGGTGATTAGCTCGCCTGGATGAGAATATTTCACCGCATTATCAATTAAATGACTTAACACTTGCATCAGTTGATTCCGATCTGCTGTTACTCTCACCGGAAAAGGAACAACTTCTACATGAATTTCTCGATGCTCAAATTTTTGCGTCATTTGGGCTATGTCTACAACTAAATCATTTAGTAGCAGTGATTCTGGTTGTAACGGCATCATACTATTACTTGCCCTAATCATATCTAATAAGTTTTGCAAAATTTGATTCATGCGCTCTGCTTCTAACACAGCCATGTCTAAAGCTTCTTTTTGGGTGTCTGTTAAAGTTTGACTACGTTTTTGAGTTCTTTGTAGATATGCGTACACCATGCTTAAAGGTGTGCGTAACTCATGCGCTAAGTCATTAGTAAACTGCTGCTGCTGTTGTTTAATTTCTTGAATTTGCGTTAGCAGTTGTTTGCAAGTCAAAACCAGTGCTTTTACCTCGCTGGGTGTCTGATAGAAATTTAACTGGTAAAGATTGAGTTCAGATACAGCAGCATTACCCACCCACTGATTGATTTGTTGCAAGGGTGAAAGCAATTGTCTAATTAACAGAGTCGCAAAAATTGTTGTGGTGGCGATCGCCAGTAAATTGATCATTCCTAAACTGTGAAAAACTGTTAACAGCCTAGTGTAGTTATGAGATATCATCTGCTGTTGATGAGTGGTAATGAGAAACTGTTTAATTTCCCAACCTATCCACATCATCAAGCTGCTCATGCTGACTGCAAAGATAATAACAATTCCTAAAGTCAGGCGAAAATGTAAGGAAGCAGGGTTAACTATTAAGGGTGTAACTTTAACTAGTCTTTTATAAAGCTTTTCTAGAAAATTTATCGCCATAAATTACCCCTTATATGTGATTAATTTCAGATAAAAAATTTGTCGTGATAAACTTACTTCTTAGATTAAATCAATAAATCTTAATGTATATATTTCTAATTTAATATAAATTCTTAAAATAAAAATGAGTTTTCCCTGAATAGACTTATAGCTTTTGATGAGAAATCTATAAACCCTTAACCTCAAGATTTTTATCCCAATCAACGCAGAAAAAATTATCAGGATAGCAATAGTAAAATCTCACAATCCTTTAAGTTATTAATCAGATTGAACTCATATTTATACAGCAATCTATTAATTATCAGTTACAGATTGGTATCATGAAAGGCTTAATTTGCAGTGGTTTGTCACTTCTTTTGCTAGCTACAGGTTCTACAGCAATGGCTGTACCTATAAATTATGAAAATACACCAGCACCACAAAAAATAGCATTACAAGTAAATGTTCCTCATATTACTAACTCTGGTGTTAGAAATAATACTCATTTTATTAGAGTTACAGTAGCAGGAATGTCTTTAGAGGACATTATGATTTCTTTACCTAGCCAAATGGAGCGTTTTAAAGGAGTAAAAATCAGAGATCAATCTGGGAAAGAGATTGCAGCTAAAACAGAAGTTACTAAGGAACGTTTATCAATTAGTTTTGATCAGCCTCTAGCACCTGGAAATTCTTTAGAAGTGCAATTTACAGGTGTACAATCCAGAATTTCTGGTGGTAGAGTCTTGCTTTATGGGGTAACAGCTAAAAGAGTTGGATTACAAGGAGAAATTCCCATTGGTACAGCTAGAGTTGATATACCTGATAAAAGTTAGAGTATTACTGTTGCAAATCTCTCTTGCACAATAGATATTATCTAATATTTATCAGACTTTTCACAAGATCTAAAAAACTCCTCTCCAAACCTTTCCCCCACAGAGAGTTACCGTGTACACACATCTTTGTTGCTAAGTGCAAAATGTGGCTTGATCCCCCCTAACCCCCCTTGAAAAAGGGGGGAACTAGAATTAAAGTCCCCCTTTTTTAAGGGGGATTTAGGGGGATCAAAACGATACGGGGCAAAGTGATAATACTTGTGTGTACACCGTAGCATTTAAGCAGAGAGGCTTTGATTTTTGCTCCCCTTCCTTGCATTCACGCAGCGTGTCGTTCGCATTAGCGTTGCTTAGCAAAGACAGAGAAGGGGTTGGGGGTTAAGTTTTACGTTAACTTTTCTACGTAGCGTGAAAATTCAGAATATTTATAACCCCAACTTCTGTACAGGAGTCGGGGTTTTAGTCTATCAAATTATTTGTTATCTTACTCCAAGATATTAAGTGACACCTCAACTATTGTTAAACCTCTGTAACTTATTTACATCCTGCTCTATCACTGATATTTTATTCTGCGTTTCATCCGCACCAAATTGCTGAATTAATGTAGCAACTAAACCCGTCCATCCTGTTTGATGACTTGCGCCAATACCTGCTCCATTATTACCATGAAAATATTCATAAAACAAAATCAAATCTCGCCAATTGGGGTCTGTTTGAAACTTTTGTGTGCCACCATAAACAGGACGTTCAGCAGCAGAATTTTTTAAGAAAATACGAGTTAATCTTTGAGATAATTCAGATGCTACTTCCCAAAGTGTCATCATGTGACCTGAACCACTAGGACATTCTATTTTAAAATCATCTCCTAAATAATAATAAAACTTTTGCAGAGATTCTATCAGTAAAAAATTCACTGGCAACCAAATTGGCCCCCTCCAGTTAGAATTACCTCCGAATAAACCACTACTCGATTCGGCAGGTTCATAATCTACACGAAATTGCGTATCGTTGACATCAAAAGAATATGGATGTTCAGCATGAAATTGAGATAAGGCACGGATACCATAGGGGCTAAAGAATTCTTTTTCGTCTAGCATTTTTTGTAGGATACTTCTAAGTTTATCTTTAGAAACAATTGCTAGTAATCTCCTCGCACCTATACCTTTTGTTTCCATACAAGCTACATTTTGTCTTAAGTCAGGACGGTTTTTAATAAACCATTCCAAACGCTTTTTAAAACCAGGAAGCATTTTTAAAGTCTCTGGTTCAATTATTTCAATTGCAAATAGAGGTATTAACCCTACCATTGACCGTACTTTTAAAGTAATCTGTCGTTCAGGTAAATGCAGTACATCATAATAAAAACCATCTGATTCATTCCACAAACTAGCCTCTAGTCCGCCAATTTTATTCATAGCATCAGCTATATACAAGAAATGCTCAAAGAATTTAGTGGCGATATCTTCATAAACAGGATTTGTCTTGGCTAATTCTAGTGCGATCGCTAGCATATTTAAACAATACATTCCCATCCAACTTGTCCCGTCAGACTGGTCAATATGTCCGCCTGTAGGTAAAGCTGCACTGCGGTCAAATACGCCTATATTATCTAATCCTAAAAATCCCCCTTGGAAAACATTATTGCCCTCAGCATCTTTGCGATTTACCCACCAAGTAAAATTGAGCATCAGCTTTTGAAAAACTCGTTCTAAAAACTGTCTATCTGTTTTTCCATACATTTGCTGCTCAATCTTATAAATTTGCCAAGTTGCCCAAGCATGAACAGGCGGATTTACATCACCAAAAGCCCATTCATAAGCGGGAATTTGCCCATTCGGGTGCATATACCATTCCCGCGTTAAAATATCTAATTGGTATTTAGCAAAGTCTGGGTCAATCTTTGCCAAAGGTATGGTGTGAAATGCTAAATCCCAAGCTGCAAACCAAGGATATTCCCATTTATCTGGCATAGAAAGAATATCTTCATTATAGAGATGAAACCATTCTTTATTTCTACCATTGCGGCGTTCTAGTGGTGGTGGGGAATTATGGCGATCGCCTTTCAACCAATCCTCAACAATATAATGATAAAATTGCTTACTCCACAACATTCCAGCGAAGGCTTGACGCTGCACATTCCGCATATCTTCATTGAGATTAAATGGCGTAATGCGTTGATAAAATTCATTTGCTTCTTGCTGGCGTTGACTAAAGATTTTATCGAATTCTTGACCAAATGGCTCAAGTAAATTTGCTGAATCACAAAGCCTTAATTTGATAGTTTTAGTTTCACCTGCATCAACTGTTAATATATAGTTAGCAGCCGCTTTTGTCCCTAATTTGTTAGGATTGACTGCTAGTGTTTGTCCATTTGTAATATATTCATTAATACTATCCTTAACATAGGGAGAGGCATTTGAACGACCAAATAACCTCTGATAATTTGTCTCATTTTCTGTAAATAAAATTTCCGTTGCTTGCTGACAATATAACCATCTTTTCCCTAAAGTCTCATGAAATGCTGCTATAGTTTGAAAACTATCACTTGAGATGAGTTCTTGTAAAATAGGTTTATCTTTATCTCCATTCCAAGACCAAGTATTGCGAAACCAGAGAGTAGGCAATACATTAATAGTTTTAGCTTCTTTACCTCGGTTAATTACTTGGATTTTAATTAAAATGTCTTCAGCAGTATTTTTGGCATACTCCACAAATACATCAAAGTATTTGTCATGGTCAAATACGCCTGTATCTAACAATTCAAATTCTGGTTCTCGACGATTGCGGCGTTGATTTTCTGCTACTAATTGGGAGTAAGGAAAGGCTGTTTGGGGATATTTATATAACGCCTTCATGTAAGAATGGGTTGGGGTACTATCTAGATAAAAGTAGTATTCCTTAACATCTTCGCCGTGATTACCTTCATGTCCAGTCAGACCAAAAAACCGTTCTTTGAGAATAGCATCTTCACCATTCCATAGAGCGATCGCAAAACACAGTCGTTGATGATTATCAGAAATGCCAAAAATACCATCTTCACCCCAACGGTAAGCACGAGAACGGGCTTGGTCATGGGTGAAATAATCCCAAGCAGTGCCATGAGAACTGTAATCTTCACGCACTGTTCCCCATTGGCGATCGCTTAAATATGGCCCCCATCTCCGCCAATGAGCTACGTGATGCAAAGCTGCTTGTAATCTAATTTCTTCTTGGGTAAGATTTGTGACCATAGCATTGTACTTTTATTCATTTGCTATCTGGAGTATCTCGTTTTTCTCCTAGACTGACCTAAACTTTTTATTAAATTTGTAGGAAAGATTGATAAGTAAAAATCTAGAAGAAACTCAGGAAAAACTAATGTTAATTTTTCTAATACTCCGCTTTCCTTTGCGTTTAAATCCCCTCAGTTGCCAAATAAGCACGTAACACCTCTGCAACTGTCCAAGCCTGAGCAATACATCCCCGTGGAGTCATCGGCGCATCTCCATCAAAAATTTCGCTGAGACTACCAACGCCATGTGCAGTGAGGTGATTTGCCATCGGTTCGAGAAATTGACGCGCCTGCTGAGGATTGTTGTAAACGCGTAGATGAGCTTGAACAAACGCACCTATTAACCAACCCCACACAGTACCCTGGTGATAAGCTCCATCTCGTTGATACTGATTCCCTCCATATTTTCCTTTGTATTTGGGATGATCGCAAGAGAGCGATCGCAATCCGTGGGAAGTTAACAGTATTTGCCCACAAGTTTCTACCACAGACATCTGTTGAGTAGGTGTGAGGGGACTTTCCGGTAATGACACCGCAAAAATTTGATTAGGACGCAACGATAAATCATCCCCATCAGGACTATCAATCACGTCGTAGCAATAACCTAGCCCATCATGCCAAAACCGAGAAAATCTTGCTAAAACTCTATCTGCCATTGCTTGATATTCTTGATGAGGCTTACCAAGCTGACGGGCAAATTTTGCCATTGTGCGTAAAGCATTATACCAAAGGGCATTGACCTCAATAGGCTTACCAATGCGGGGTGTGACAACCCAGTCTCCTACCTTCGCATCCATCCAAGTTAACTGTACACCTGCAACCCCAGCGTATAGTAACCCATCGGCGGGGTCTAAATGGATGTTGTAGCGTGTACCGCGACAATGCCAATTGATAATATCAGCTAACACCCCAAACAGTTCCGCCAGTAAATGATCATCGTTGGTAGCACTGTAATAAGCGCGGACTGCTTCAAAGTACCATAACGTAGCATCAACTGTATTGTATTCTGGTTGCGCCCCCGCATCAGGAAAGCGATTAGGTAACATTCCCTGATTGACGTATTTAGCAAAGGTGCGGAGAATTGAGCGTGCTATTTCTATTCGACCCGTAGAAATTGTTAACCCCGCTAAACTAATCATAGTGTCCCTTCCCCAATCGCTAAACCAGTGATAACCAGCAATGATAGTTTTGCCATTGGGTTCATCTGGGAGTGGACGGTCTACAATAAACTGATCAGCAGCTAATATTAAATGATGAATCCAAGGTGGTAATTCTTGACTGTCGAGGGGTTGATGCGCCTTGGCAATTTCAATTAACTTCTGTTCATGAATGTGACGCAACTTTAGCGTAGTTTCTCCCTGCAAATTTGGTTGTTTTTCTGTACTGGCGACAAAAGTAAATGATTCCCCAGGATTAAGTATGACTTCTAAAGTAGCGGCGTGAAGATGGTCTTCTTGGTCACTCAGTCCCCGATAACGTTCCACAGCCAAATCAAAGCCATAATACCAATTGTGAACAAGAGAAACACTACCAAAGTCACTGAGTAAATAGAAAGGTGTAGCACTGGGATAAGCAGTGATACAAATTCCCTTTTCAACCGTTTCTAGAGACATTTGCCAACCATTACTTTGAGTATCGCCGTGATAATCACGATAGTTAACCATTGCTTTGAGTGTTAGTTGAAGCGGTTGTGTAGCGCGAGATAAAGTATATTGAACGTAGGTTGTATTTGTGCCTTGTTGCATCCACACCCGTTTTTCTAACAAAGCATCAGCCACAGCAAAACGCCAGACCGGGACTGTACCTTCTAAAGCAAAACGCTCGATGTGTTGGTATCCGTGGGGACTGACTATCCCATCAGCCCAGCGATTAGTATTAAGGGGATAAAAGCGACTATTATATAGAACAGTTTCATCTAGTTTTGCCAGCAGTAGAGTACGACCTAAAGGCGGTTGCAAAGCCGCTACCAATAAACCGTGATAGCGACGAGTAAGTAAACCTGCTACCGTACCCGAAGCATAACCACCAATTCCATTGGTAACTAACCATTCCCTCGACTCAGCCGTTTCGAGATTACCGCAGATTTTGCGCCCAAATTCCATACACATAAATCAACAACTCTTGCTGGCGATCAATATATGGATTATCAGTGATGAATCCTATCGCGTGCTGAGAGTGAAGTGAAGACTTAATGAGAATTATTGATACTTAGTGAATCAGAATTCAGGGTAGGCGATCGCTAATCTTACTAACTCCATATTAATTCAGCGTGAAATAATTCTAGTAAACCTACAAAACTTTTTGTTACAAACGTAATATTGTTATAAATGCTAAATCTACTGAAATGAGCAAGCATTTACAGCAAATGAGAAAGCAAACTGCGATTTGTTTGCTAAATCTACTGAAATGAGTAAGCATTTACAGCAAATGAGAAAGCAAACTGCGATTTGTTTGCTAAATCTACTGAAATGAGTAAGCATTTACAGCAAATGAGAAAGCAAACTGCGATTTGTTTGCTAAATCTACTGAAATGAGTAAACATTTACAACAAATGAGAAAGCAAACTGCGATTTGTTTGCTAAATCTACTGAAATGAGCAAGCATTTACAGCAAATGAAATTTTCTATCAGGAACTTGTTCATACAGGTACAGCATACGCGTTACAATTTAGCTCAAAACGCAATTCTCTAATGCTGACTGAACAAAACAAAGCTATCGTACTCCAGTTCTACAAAGCTTTTGATGACCGCAAAATAGAACAAGCCGTGGATCTTCTGGCGAATGATTTTGTTGCTCATTTAGCGGGTGTAACCGAACCTTTAGACAAAAAAGGATTCAAGCAATTTGGGATGTCGTTTTATTTAGCCTTCAGTCAAGGTCAGCACGTTTTTGATCAGGTCATTGTTTCTAATGATAAAGTTGTAACCTGCGGAAAATTTACAGCTACGCATCTCGGAGAGTTTCAAGGACTTCCACCAACAGGTAAGCAAATCAGTTTATCAATCATGCACATTGATCGAGTTGAAAATGGGAAAATAGTTGAGCATTGGGGTCAAGGCGATGCACTCGGACTGATGCAGCAGTTAGGGATTGTTTTCTTACCGAGTCTCAAATTATTGCCACACATCTTCAAAGGAATAGCATCTAAACTATTAAAGAAATCTGTATAGAAGCTAAGTTTGCATAAAACCTTAGAACATTTATGACTAAATCTCTAGTAAGCCAGCAGCCTGTAGCAACATGGTTTCGATACTGTTTGTTGCTGACTACAATTTTTAATCTGTTTGGTGCAATTACACTTGCTCCTCCAGTTTACTATCCATCTAATATCGTCGGACTCCCAAAAGATACCATCTTTGTTCATTGGGTGATAGCTTCCTGGATTCTTATCTTAGGCGCAAGTTATGCTTGGCTAGCCATCACAGCAAAACCAGAGAAATTCTTTATTGCTATCGCCGCAGCTTGTAAAATTGCGATCGCCATCTTATTTTTTATATTTTGCGCTAGAGGTGATTTGCCGTTAACGTTTCTATTTGGTGGTTTTGGTGATCTCTTCTTTGCCTGTGCTTTTATTTTCTGGCTGTTTCAAACTCAACAAAGAAGTAAAATTAACGCAGACTAATCACCCTGATGTAGTTATCAAGTTGCTAACGGTCAGTGAAGAATCAGAAAAGGCAGTATGGCAAAATCCACCAAAACTTACTGGAATCCATTGATAGTAGAAAACCAAGAAAAATGGCAAGCGATCGCAGGTTTGGAACAAATTGCTGAAGAATTGACCCTCAGCATAGATGAAGAAACTGGCGAATATACCCGTTTAACTCGTTTTCATCCCGGTGCTGATACCACCCCTTTCGGCGTAAAAAGTCATCCTTATCCTGAAGAGATTTTTGTAGTTAGTGGTCGTCTTTATGACCAAGCTTTTGATATGTGGTTAGAAAGTGGACACTATGCTAGTAGGCCACCGGGTGAGATTCATGGGCCATTCAAAACTGATATTGGATGTGTTGTACTAGAAATATCATTTCCTCATCGTGTTGAGTAGTAAGTAATTCTTTTACTTGTTTTTTTAAGTATCAGAATTCAGAGGCTTTTTAATACTTAGTTGATTCAGTTGTTAATATTACTTGTATTTTATTATTGGTCTTTGCTTTCTCTACGAAAAAGACCAAAAAAATAAGTAAATTTATATTATAAGTATATAAATTTACAATAAGAAATTTGCTGCTTGTTTACAAGATATTTAGGGTTGCTGTATCAGAAAGTTTAAGTATAATGGGTGGTTGGTCTTTAACTTGACATTTAGCAGTTTTTACCCAGTCATATTTCTACATTTAGAGTAAATAATTATGCGGACAAAATATGCTTTCGTTATCATGATTTGTCTAGTCTTTATTTTGTTGCTTTTTAGCTATACAGACCAGACAACAATTACCTCAAGTGCCTTTGCTGCTGAAAACATTGCTACTCAACCTCAATCAGTTAACTTTGACCTGAATAAAGGAAAAAAAATTGGTTTTGTTTACGAAGCGTCTTTAAGTCCTCAGCAAGAACCGGGTGAAGAGAAAGATACCCCTTCTTCGACTCCAAAAGAATTTCGGTCTACTGCACCATCTTTACTAAGAGATGAGCGCACATCACGCGGTCATGGGGTATTACGCTTCACAAACGACTTGAGTAAAGCTTATGTAGATGTCAAGGTTGAAAATGTTAATCCTAAAGATGTAGTCATGTTTCATATCCATTGCGGTAGGCCCGATCAGCTTGGCCCTATCCTAGTTGATTTTGCTTTTTCTGGTGACATTCAAGAAAATCTAGCTGACGGTGTTTTTTCAGCAGAAATCACTAATGCACATATAGAAAAAACCAGTAAATCTGGGCGAGGAATTGTCGGTGCGTTTACTGCGGGATGTCCAATTGTTCCAGGTTTACCAGATAAGGTGAAAACAATTGCAGGTATGGAGTACATTCTTCAGAAGGGTGAACTTTACTTTAACTTACATACAAAAGGACAGACATTTTTTGGAGACATTCGCGGACAACTCCATCGCGCATGAGAAAGTATGGCGTTGCATAATTGTGGAATGATTACATGATTCAGCAACGCCTTAATTTTTGCAGGTAGTTACAGTATTACTTCAACTAACGACAAACTTCATTGCTACCCCATTCATACAATAACGTTTACCAGTAGGTGCAGGGCCGTCGTCGAATACATGACCCAGGTGTCCACCACAACGACGACAATGTACTTCTACTCTGGTCATCAACAAAGATTTGTCTACAGATGTACCAATTGCTCTATCAATTGGTGCGTAAAAACTAGGCCAGCCCGTACCACTATTGAATTTGGTTACAGATGTAAATAATGGCAAGTCACAAGCAGCGCATATATAAGTGCCTTTTGCATATTGCTTATCAAGTGGACTAGTACCAGCACGTTCAGTTCCATGTTTCCGCAATACATAAAACTTTTCTGGTGTTAGAATTTTGCGCCATTCTTCATCAGTTTTCATAATTTCAAATTTATTGTTTGCGATCGCCATAACTTGTGATCTACTTGTTAAATAGCGTGATAACCATACTGTGGCAACTGTTACTGCACCAGCTTGTAAAAAATATCGCTTTTTCATAATTTATTTGCTGCCATACATTATCTCGATCTTTCTAGCTGTGGTCAGCTAGAGCATTTAAACTGTTTCGTCTTAGCAATTTGTAAATATTAAGAACCAGGTAAGCGATCGCTCAATAGCCATTGCTTCTGATCAGTTTCTAAATGACTATAGCCACAGCGAAAAATACAACGTTTATTATTGTGATGATGTAGTTTAGCGCAGCGAACAGCACGTTTACCTTTCAGCCTCACATAAACTTCTGCTGCTGAAAGCATCCCTAAAAATGGTGCGGTGAAATAAACCCAAATATCTGTCCAGTTGCGAGAGGGAATTGCTGATGCTAGGGTACGAGCTGGATTCATACTCATCCCTGACAAGGGTGCTTCTATAGTAATGTAGATTGCAATGAGTATCCCCGCAAATATCCCTGTAAAGGGTGCAATTTTGGGAGTGTTAGAGACAAATAAAATCATCAGCATCACCCCAAAAGAAATAATTATTTCAGCGAAAAAGGCTACACTTGTACCACCCACACCAGGAATTGTAATAATATAATTTACAGACGGGTGGGTAATTGCATTTCCCAAAAATGCTACAGCTAACATTAATCCCATCAATCCCCCGAAAAATTGCGCCAGGATATAGAAAATTGCATCCCACAGCTTAATTTTGCCGAGGCGGAAGAAAGTGAATGTGACAACTGGATTGATATGTGCGCCGGATTGCTTACCCCAAGGAGAGTAAACGATCGCGATCGCAATTAACCCCATTGCTATCCCGATCAGCAAGCGGCGTAAAATCGGTTCGGTAACAGTTTTTTTGATCACTGAAGATGGATGCTCTACCACTGCAGTCACTACCGTTGCCAAAATCAGAAATATGCCCAAACACGCAGCTTCCATTAAATATTCAGGATAATGTTTACGTAGTGTCTGCAACATATCAATTTTAGATGTTAGATTGTGAATAAAAAATTTTGTATAAGAACATTTGTCTGCGGAATTATTCTCTATTGTTCTTGATAATTCCACAGTAATCCCCCGTCTACAAAAAAGGTACTACCTGTTATGTAGTCAGCATCCGAAGAAGCAAGAAATGCCACTAAGGAAGCCACATCTTGCGGTTTACCTAAGCGACCCAGGGGAATATTTTGTAATAAAGCTCCTAATTTTGCTGGGTCATTCAATAACTTTGTATTAATAGGAGTTTCTATTGCTCCTGGCGCAACATTATTAATAGTAATTCCCAAATCACCCAACTCAATTGCCAAATTACGAGTCAGCATTTTCATTCCACTTTTACTAATACAGTAAGCTGTGAAATTGGGAAAAGGTAATTCTTCATGTACCGAACTAATATTAATAATTTTTCCAGTTCGCTTAGTAGTAATTAGATGTTGTACAAAGCTTTGAGTGGCAAAGAAAACACCCTTTAAATTAACATTCATCACCATATCATAATCTGATTCTTGGACTTCCCAAAAAGGTGCATGTTTCTCAATACCAGCATTATTTACTAAAATATCTAATTTGCCAAAATGCTGTATACTTTCTGCAATTAATTGGCGCACCTCGTCAACACTACCCAAGTCAGCTTTGAGAGTGTAACCATGAGATTGAGGACAGTGTGCCATGTGACATTTACCCCCAAAAGCTTCCACTTTAGCTAAAGTTTCTTCTGCACCTTCAGGGTGAGAACGATAGTTAATCACAACATTTGCACCAGCTTGCGCCAGACGTAAAACGATTCCTTGTCCAATTCCTTGACTGCTACCTGTAACTAGAGCAACTTTCCCTTTTAAATTCATAGTTTTCTTCTGGTTAAATTGCGGTTATTTTTTGATTAATTCTTAATTTTTGAAAGTGGCAGCACCAAAAGTCGCATTAAACTTGCGACACCAAATAGCAACTGATTTGTAATCTGCTAAGTTAATCTTTTGAGGGATGAGATAACGTTGATTGCCTCTAAATTTTTGTAGTGAAGCTATGACAATATAATCTCCTCTTCTTAAAGGATAAGAGGGCGGACGAGTTGAACCAATAACGTTATGAGAACGGTGCAGAACTATAACTAGGTCTGGGCCTGAGTTAGAAGTTTTAAATGACTTATCAAGCTCAATAAATGATTTACTGTCTTGAGTAATAATGTTGACTTTTCCTTGGGTTGTGTGTTCTCCAGAAATGAATGTGCCAGAATTGATAATAGTTTTATTTGCAGATTTATCAGGATGTTCGGCAGATTGGCTCTGATTTAACAGCATGGGAAGACTTGTATTTGCACTGACAACATTTGTCAGGAAATGTTTATTTGATGTTTCTTTGACACAACCGACCATAAAAAAAGACGCTAGACTCAAGCCGAGGATATATTGAAGTTTCATAAATTAGATTTCCTGAATGCAATAACTATTAGTTTCAGGCTGCATTTCAACCTGAAATTGATTATGGCTGGAATAATTAGTTAAAAAATTATGAATATATAAGAAATTAGAACTAAAAAACTGATATTCTCTGTAGAAAAATCTTAGAATTTTCTCAGCAAAATTTAAAGTTGAATATTTGATTGATAAAAAAGAATTGGTTAAATCCTGCAATCAGCATTTATGGTCAAAGCTCTGGATAATAAAATCTTACAAAATCAAAGGTGGCAACGTGAGCGGCGAGCGATCGCACTTTTATCTTCTTTGAACTATCGAACCGGGGAGCTAAATAGCTATCTACATAGCATTGCTTGCGGAGTCAGTGAGTTACTAGAGTTAGATTGGTCAGTAGTTACACTATGTCAGCAGGGTTTTGAGAAGGTACTGGCCAGTAGTATTGATATGGGTGAAGGTGAACATCTTTATTCTTTGCATGGTTCACTAACTGGCTCTGTTATGGAAAGTGGTCACTCCTTGGCAATAGAAGATGCAAACAAACACCCAGAGTATGGTCAAGCACCGGAAGGTTATTGCGCTTATCTGGGCATACCTTTGCGAATCGCCACAGGAGAAGTAATTGGCACTATATGTTCTTTTCATCACCAGCCACGAGATTTTAGCTCAGAAGAAATTCAACTAGCAGAACTGTTTGCAGAACGTGCGGCTACTGCAATTGATAACTATCATTTGTACGAACAACAGTGCCGATTTAACCAAATTTTGGCCATTGAAGTCGAAAAACGCACAGCAGAATTACAGACAGCACAAGCCAAGCTAGTAGAACAAGAACGACTAGCCGCCATTGGTGAATTTGCTGCCATGATTGTGCATGAAATTCGCAATCCCTTGACAACTACAATTATGGGATTGAAGTATGCGCAAAAAACCCTTTTGACGGAAGCTGCACAAGAGCGATTATCGTTAGCACTCAGCGAAGCTCATCGTTTGGACAACCTGCTGAGTGAAATTTTACTGTACGCCAAACCCCAAGTATTACAACTATCTCAACTAGATGTGAATGAATTCATGCGTGAGTTGTTGATGTCTATCTGTGAAATGCCAGAAGCAGAGTCACAAAAAATTGAATTTATCCCAGCATCACCTACAACCAAAATTTTGGCAGATAAAGATAAGCTCAAACAAGTTTTTATTAATATTGTCCGCAATGCTTGTGAGGCAGTGACAAATGGTAATGTGATTAAATGGGAAGTAGATAATTCCTGTCAACATCAAGTTTATATTCACATTTGGAATGGCGGTGAGCCAATTCCCTCAGAAATATTATCAAAGTTAACTCAGCCCTTTTTCTCTACAAAACCTCATGGTACTGGCTTAGGACTTGCTGTCACAAAGCGTATTGTCAATGCTCATGGTGGGGAATTATCTATTCAGTCTGAGCAAACTACAGGTACTAGAGTGACTGTACAATTACCTGTGCTGCATCTTCAGAACTGTTGAGATTCGCTACTTTGCAACCAGATAGATGAAAATTCGGTAAATTCTCAACCAGTTCACACTATCACTAAGGGCAATCCAAATTAAGCTACAATGCAAGCAGATTAAGCATTTCTTGGCCCTTAACACCCCATGCTGGAGAATCTGCAAACCCAACTTTACCAACTAGAACAATTCGCCAACACTCTTGTTTCTCACCAACTGACACACCTGAGTTTCCTAAGTATTGGTATCATTTTTACCGCAGGTTTGCTGACTAGTCTCACACCCTGCATGCTGTCCATGTTGCCAATTACGATTGGTTATATTGGTGGATATGAAGCCAAAAGCCGTCTGCAAGCAGCCGCTCAATCAACATGGTTCGCGTTAGGATTGGCAACCACCCTTGCAGGTTTAGGTATCATAGCTGCTTTGGTGGGAAAAGTCTACGGTCAGATAGGCATTGGGTTGCCCATTATTGTCAGCGTTATCGCCATTCTCATGGGCTTGAACTTATTAGAAGCACTTCCTCTACAACTCCCCGCTTTTGGCGATACCAATTGGATATCACAAGATTTACCACCAGCAGTGCGTTCCTATGGCATTGGGTTGACATTCGGCTTAGTCGCCTCCCCTTGTAGCACCCCTGTTTTAGCGAGTTTGTTGGGTTGGGTAGCGAATACACAGGACTTAATTTTAGGTGCTGTGTTGTTAATTTCCTATACAGCCGGATATGTTGCACCGTTGATTTTAGCTGGGACTTTTACGGCTTCTATTAAAAAGTTACTAGAATTGCGTCGTTGGTCTGGTTGGATTAACCCAGTAAGCGGCGCACTCTTAGTTGGATTTGGCGTATTTTCTCTAATTTCTCGGATTCCCCTTGGTAGTTTGTAAATCCTCTCAGGCAACAAGCTACCACTAAATAATTCAAGAAATACCCTTTCTTCCCCTATACTCTTACACCCCTACACCCTATGTTTTTGTAAGCAATGACTATAGATAATTCCGCGTCTACAGCCTCCTCTTGGTGGTCAATACCAGGAAAATACTTGCGGCGAGAGTTTTTACCTGTACTAACAGATTTAAGATTAGCGATCGCACTCTTGCTGATTATCGCTCTATTTAGTGTTACTGGTACAGTGATCGAGCAAGGTCAATCACCAGCATACTACCAAGCTAACTACCCAGAACACCCTGCTTTATTTGGTTTTTTGACTTGGAAGGTGATCCAAGTCGTAGGCTTAGATCATGTTTATCGGACTTGGTGGTTTTTAGCTTTATTAGTCTTATTTGGGACTAGTCTGACTGCTTGCACCTTTACGCGTCAGTTACCAGCCTTAAAAACGGCTCGTCGTTGGAAATATTACGAAGAACCACGACAATTTCAAAAACTTGCTTTAAGCGCAGAATTAGAGATCGGTTCTTTAGAATCTTTAACTCCCTTATTACAAAACCGCCGTTATAAAATTTTTCAAGAAAAAAATGGTATTCTCTACGCCCGTAAAGGCTTAGTTGGGCGCATCGGCCCCATTATCGTGCATATTGGCATCGTCACGATCCTGTTAGGGGGAATTTGGGGTGCAATGACAGGATTTATCGCCCAGGAAATGATTGCTAGTGGTGATACTTTTCAAATCAACAATATTATCGATGCTGGGCCTTTAGCCACACCAGTTCCGAAGGATTGGTCTGTACGTGTTAACAGATTCTGGATTGATTACACTCCTAAAGGTGGAATTGATCAATTCTATTCAGATATGTCGGTGTTGAATAATCAGGGACAGGAAGTTGACCACAAAAAGATTTTTGTCAACCAACCTCTGCGTTATCACGGTATAACTTTCTATCAAACTGATTGGGGAATTTCTTCTGTACGTGTGCGCCTGAATAAAAGCCCTGTGTTTCAACTACCGATGGCATCATTAAACACCAATGGTAAAGGACGTATTTGGGGAACTTGGATTCCGACAAAGCCAGATTTAAGTCAAGGGGTTTCGCTATTAGCCAAAGATTTGCAAGGGATGGTGTTAATTTACGATTCCCAAGGGAAGTTAGTTGATACTGTACGTACGGGAATGTCTACCCAAGTGAATGGTGTCACTCTAAAAATTGTAGATTTAATCGGTAGTACAGGGTTACAGATTAAGGCTGACCCAGGTATTCCGATTGTTTATGTTGGGTTTGCTGTACTGATGTTGGGTACAGTTATGAGTTATTTTTCCCATTCGCAAATTTGGGCATTAAAAACAGGCGATCGCTTGTATGTTGGTGGTAAAACTAATCGCGCCCAAGTAGCCTTTGAACGGGAAGTTTTGGAAATTTTAGATAGTTTGAGTTCTGATTCCCCAGCAATTCCAGTCGCCAAATAAGTCTTTTGTCAGCTGTTTTTGACTGCTAACAGTAGGTGGTTAACAGTCAACAATCAAAATGAAACATGTTTATGAAGTGGGACAGCTTACTTTTGATGTCTCACTTCTACAACAGTGTGAACATTACCACGGGGAGAAAAATCAGCTTTTACATTCACTGCGAAGGGGTCACAAGCTGCAACAAAATCATCGAGAATTTGGTTAGCAGATTCTTCGTGAGAAATGTAGCGATCGCGATAACTGTTAATATAAAGCTTCAGTGCTTTTAACTCCACTACGCGTTCATCAGGAACGTAGCTAATATGAATGGTGGCGAAATCAGGATAGCCGGAGAATGGACACTTACAAGTAAATTCCGGCAAGGTAATATTAATATCGTAGCGTCTACCCACACGCGGGTTAGGAAAAGTAATTAGTTGTCCTTCCGCAATGTTGCGTTCGCCATACTTCATTTCTTGACTAGATTGAGATACAGTTTCAGGTGAGGAATTACTCATAATCCAAAAGGTAAAAATAAAAATCAGTCTCAAAACTGTGCAGGTTTTAATTTTAACCTTTTTTGCCTTTTACCTTCTGCCCTCTACTTTTATCCTTGTTCCCAATCGGGACAATTCCCATCATCCCAGCCGTGGGGGTGCATAGCGCAGACTAGCATATTACCACCATAGACATGACCGTGGTAATTCTGACAACCAACACAAGCAGGGTTTTGTTCAGTTGACGGTTCGACTGAGTAAGGAAAACCGGGGTCAGCATCAACTACGAGGTCTTCTAATTCCCAGTAAGCTTCTAAAAATGGTTCAGTAATATCCTGTAAATACTGATCCACTTCATTAGCTATGGAATTTTGTACTTGTTCGGAGATTTCTTCTGTAATCTCAAAAAAAACATCTACCATTTCACTCATTCCTAGGAAGAAACGCTCTACTTCATCAGTCACCGTTTCTACAATTTCCATCAAGTCTTTTTGCCATTGTTCCATAAATGTTACGCCCTTCATTTCTGCCCAACAGGACGCTTAGTGCTATTTGGCTGGAAGCACTAGAGGACACCCTAGGTAATGTATATTATAGGTTCTGAGGGGCGTGAGATTCCACTAAACTTTTGTGGTATTAGTACATAAGGACAAGAACTAAAAAGGCGAAAAAATTAAGCTTAGAAACTAAGCTCTTCACCTGTTTGAAGTTGTTGTTTTGTTTACGCCGTGTTGTACTAATTGTTGATGGGTCACGTAAAAAGTCGATCTTTACTAATCGTTTTGCAATCTTTTTAACTCTTCTTGCAGGTCTAGCACCTGTTGACGCAATTGATCTACGTTGTCAGTGGATTCCTCTTTCACCGTAGGTTCTTCATCTTCCTCTAAGATTTCGATGCGACGAGGTTCAGAAGGTGGTGTTTTTTCAGCAGTATCAGCGGGCGGTTGTTGCTGTTGGGCTTGTTTCATCATATCTTCCACGAAGCGGCGAGCTTCGTCTGTGGTCATTTCGCCCTTTGCTACCATCTCATCTGCCAGCTTTTGGACTTGCGATCGCAGTTCAGATAACTTTCCTCCTGCTTTCTCACCAGCGTAAGAAGCTAACCCGACACCAAGATAAAAAGCTTTTTGAACTAAGTCTCCAAAACCAGGCATTGCTGCTGATTGCTCCTAATCAAATAGGGCGGCTCGGAGACTACGCCTACTACAAGCATCCCGTGTTGCTGCTACCTTCCGGTCCTGACAAGATTTAGGCGTTGCAGCCGCATAGATCCAAGCCTAAGGAAAGTATAACATTAATATTCCGTAAGTGAGTATTATTCAACTACGATTTTCCATTCGTACAGTTTGTAAGTGACACAGCCATTACGTACCAAGGGATCACGGGACACAATCGACTCGGCTTCCTCCATAGAAGCGGCTTCAAACAGTAACATCCCACCGCCAAATTTTCCCCAATAGCCTGTTTTAGCTTTGTGTCCTTGAGCAATTAACTCTTGAACATAGGCTTTATGGGCAGGTACGTATTGGTCAAAGGTAGTTTTATCGACTTTACCTTCCTCAATCTTGACAAACCACGGCATCTAACTGGAAACCTCTGCAAATCTGTTCTAATATTCTTAAAGAATATCCGTTTTTATCCTTTTGATTTTTGTAGTTTGCTTCTGGGAGGGTATTTTGAATTCCTCTAAGAGCCTGTTTTTAGTTGCCTTGCTACCACCGCAAGACATTCAAGATTATGCCAACAACATTAAGCAACACTTTGCAGATAACTACAGTAGTAAACATGCCCAGAAGTCGCCGCCACACATTACACTCCAACCCCCTTTTAAATGGCGAAATGATCAATTGTCTCTTTTGGAGGCGACATTAAGGGAGTTTAGTAGCCAACAGCCATCATTATCCACAACATTGAATGGTTTTGCCGCCTTTTCACCTCGTGTCATATATATAAACGTGGTGCGGAGTCCAGAATTGTTGTCATTACAAACTCAGTTAATGACACATATAGAAACGAAATTAGAAATTGTTGATGAGGTAAGCAAAAAGCGTCCTTTTTCGCCTCACATGACAGTTGCATTTCGGGACTTAACTAGACAAAATTTTCAAGCAGCTTGGCCAGAGTTTGCCAATCGTCAGTTGTATTTCGAGTTTATTGCTGACAGGTTAACTTTACTGATGCACGATAATAGACGCTGGCATATTCAATCGGAATTCACTTTTTTGTCTAGTAGCAGTTAATACTCCCTTACATGATTAACAACCGCCGCCGCAATAAATCTAGGGCGGTACACGCACTTAAATGACGGATAAAAGGGCGATCGCGCATTGTGCCGAACTGATATTTAAAACTTGTCACTTCATCTTTTGGCCCTGCTAAACCAATATAAACTAAACCCACTGGCTTACTATCACTTCCCCCTGTAGGGCCAGCAATCCCGGTAATGCTTAATCCCCAAGTAGTTGCTAGGCGGGTTTTGACACCCATTGCCATCTGTTCCGCCACGATATCACTAACTGCCCCAAATTGTTCTAAATCTTCTGGCTTCACTCCCAATAACCCCACCTTCACAGAGTTATCGTAAGAAATTACACCACCCCAAAAGTAATCAGAACTACCGGATATTTCTGTTAACATTTGCCCTAAAGTGCCACCAGTACAAGATTCTGCTACTGATAGTGTTGCTCTTGATGTCCGCAATAACTGACCGACTACAGAGGCTAATGTGTCCTCATTAGCACCGTAATAATCTAAGCCAGCAATGTCTTTAATTTGTTTCTCTACAGGTACAATCAAAGCTTCGGCTGCGTCTGGTGAAGTGGCTTTAGCCGAAACGCGTAGCCGCACTTCTCCCTTACCTGCATAGGGTGCGACTGTAGGGTTGGGCAGATTTAAATAAGCACTGACTTTTTCCGCTAAATTAGATTCCCCAATACCCCAAAACTTCAAACTCCGGCTATAAATAATTTCTTGACCCCAACCTTGACTTTTCAAAAATGGTACTGCTGTTTCTTGCCACATCCGGTGCATTTCACTAGGAACACCAGGAAAGGTCAAAATGGTGATGTCTGGACGGGGTTGCCAGATAATTCCAGGTGCTGTGCCACTGGGATTGGCTAATATGTCTGCACCTTGGGGAATCAATGCTTGTTTGCGGTTGCTGGGAGTCATTACCCGACCACGTTGGGCAAATTTTTGCGTTATGTCTTCAATAACTGCTGGGTCTTCTAATAAAGGTGCGCCAAAAAAATCAGCAATAGTCTCACAGGTCAGATCATCCGGCGTAGGACCTAGTCCACCAGTAAAAATCAGAATATTAGCTCTGGAAATAGCAATTTCAATAACTTGCTTGATGCGGTCTGGATTATCTCCTACAACTGTTTGATAGTAGTGGGGAATCCCTAATTGGGCTAGTTGTTGGGCTAGATATTGCGCATTTCCGTTCAGGATATCTCCGAGTAGGAGTTCAGTACCGACACAAATGATTTCTGCACTCATTTAATTTTCGTCAAAAGTAATAAAATAAAGGACAACAGAGAAATACTCGTAAGGTTAACACACCGCCAATAAATAAGGTGCGTTACGCTATGGCGTTAACACACCCTATGACTATTGGTTTATCCTTTGTTGAAGGTAAAAGAGTTATTGAGATTACTTTTGTAATTTGCGTTTTTGCTGAGGAAATTTGCGGACTCGCCAAATTACGTAACTTAATAGCGATGTAGCTGCACAGATGTAAGCAATGCTGCTAGGTACACCAGCCACAAATAATGCTAAACTTCCCACCCACAAAGTGAGGGAGTAAATAAATAAGACTGACCAGCGATGTGATAACCCAGCTTGTAGAAGTCGGTGATGGAGGTGACATTTATCTGCAACCCAAGGTCTTTTACCGCGTCGTAGGCGTGCCAAAATCACGGCGGACATATCTACAATTGGGACTGCCAAAATTAAGTATGGCAGAATAACGGCGGTGAAAGCAGGGATTTTGACTAAACCTATAACCCCTACAGAAGCTAAGGTAAAACCCATAAAATATGAGCCACCATCACCCATAAAGATTTGTGCCGGGTTGAAGTTGTAACGGAGAAATCCTAAAGCTGCACCAGCTAAGGCGGCTGCAATTAAAGCTGCGGCGGGTTGGTGCATAAATAAGGAGACTAAGAGCATGACTACAGCAGCAATCCCAGAAACCCCAGCTGCTAAACCGTCTAAGCCATCAATCCAATTGATGGCGTTCACCATCCCGACTAGCCAAACTACTGTTATCGGCAAACTCAGCCAGTTAAGGTCAACTATCCCAACGGTAGGGACGGTAATAAAATCAATGCTAACTCCTGCTTTCCATGCACCTGCGGCAACAATCATTTGCATGAGCAGACGCACCAACGGAGATAAACTCAATAGGTCATCAGCTAAACCAATCAAAAAAAAGCCGAGACCACCTAAAGTCACACCCCAGATTTGCCATTCTTTTTCAGGAGGAAGATTGGCAAAGCCACCCAACCACCAAACAATAATTAAAGATAGTATTGTACCTGCGAAGATAGATACTCCTCCCAGGCGTACCATCGGACGGTCATGAATTTTGCGACCACCAGGTTGATCTACACGTCCACTTTTAATGCCAATATTTTTGACATCAGGTGTAGTCCAGAGAACGACTACTGCCGCGACGAGGAAGGCGATCAGATGATATATCTGAGCAGGCATCTGTAATTTTTAAGAACGTAGTTTATTAACAAAAATTGGCCAAGGACGTTGCCTTCCTATTTTTACTACATTTCAGACCCTAATCAGCATAAGAATTAGGAATTGGGCAGGCAGTGCGTTGTGGTGAAACCAGTCCCCTGCTTAGGGGACTGGTAAACCCAGAGGGAGGTCTCCTCCGTTGTAGCAACTGCCGCCATTGGGAAAATTTAACCTATTCCCTATTCCTTACTTTATGCTAAGGCTGGTACGGGAATTTCCAGGTGGGGATAGAGGGGGAAGCGATCGCACAGTGCAGCTACCCGACGTTGACAGTCTTGGGCTACGGTTGCTGAGTCGGGGTTGAGCAGGCGATCGGCAATAATATTGCCAATCTCGATAAATTCATCTATTCCCATCCCCCTGGTTGTCATGGCGGGAGAACCTAAACGCAAACCACTGGTAATGAATGGTGATTGAGGATCAAAGGGAACTGTATTTTTGTTGGTAGTAATATTGACTTCACTCATTAATTGATCTGCTTTCTTACCTGTCATCCCAATAGAACGCAAATCGACGAGCATTAAATGGTTATCTGTACCATCAGACACTAGTTTTAACCCACGATTTTGCAGTTGAGTTGCTAAGGTATGAGCATTATTAATTACTTGCTGTGAGTAAGTGGTAAATTCTGGTTTTAAGGCTTCACCAAAAGCAACTGCTTTACCTGCAATTACGTGTTCTAAAGGGCCACCTTGAGTTCCAGGAAATACTGATTTATCTAACTTTTTACCAAGTTCAGCATCACGGGTCAAAATTAACCCACCTCTGGGGCCACGCAGAGTTTTATGGGTGGTGGTAGTGACGACATCACAGTAAGGAATTGGGTTGGGATGTAAGCCAGTGGCGACTAACCCAGCAATGTGGGCAATGTCAGCTAGTAAGTAAGCACCAACTTCATCAGCAATACTGCGGAATTTGGCAAAATCAATAATGCGAGGATAGGCAGAATAACCACAAATCAAGAGCTTAGGACGCTCCCTTAACGCCAGCTCTCGAATTTGGTCATAGTCTAATTGTTCTGTTTGTTGACTTACGCCATAATGACGTACTTGAAACCATTTACCAGACACATTTACTGGTGAACCGTGGGTGAGGTGTCCGCCGTGGGACAAGTCCATTCCCATGATTATGTCACCGGGTTCTAACAAAGTCAGGAAAACTGCAAAATTTGCCTGTGCGCCAGAGTGGGGTTGGACGTTGGCATGAGCTGCACCAAATAGCTGTTTAGCTCTATCAATCGCTATTTGCTCGATTTTGTCAATAAATTCGCAACCACCATAGTAACGTTTACCGGGTAAACCTTCGGCGTATTTATTGGTCAGGACTGAACCTTGAGCTGAGAGGACAGCCGCAGAGGTAAAGTTTTCACTGGCGATTAATTCCAAGTGGTCACGTTGACGTTGGAGTTCTTGATTAATTAATTCTGCGATCGCGGGATCGGAGGTAGCAAGCAAGTCTGAATTTGTTCTAGTCACTTCAACTATACCTAATGGAAGTTTCTACAAAAGTTGTTGCGGTTGACGGGCAGTTTCTCAGTTAACAGTTAACAGTCAATATTTCTATATTCTTAAACTGCTGTACAAACACGATTGATCGCATCTATAACTATTACCTGTCAGCTAACTTCATAGATTAATAATCATAAACCTGTTTACGTAAATATGAACTTTTATACTCTTTTAGGACTTATGAAAATAGTCTCTTGACTTTGGGAGATTGTAAAGATATTGGGGTTTTGAACACCTATACTCCTATGCTATTTCCCCAAATGTTTGGTTTTTGGTCACTCATATGTAAGTTCTATATTAATTAGCGTGAGTTCGATGAACCTCTCCCCCACCCCTCTTCGATGCGGAGAGCAGGTTGGTTTCATACAATCAGAGAAAACAATAAACTTAGCTTTCAAAGCCTATCCCCCGCGGGGGATAGGTTTGGAGAGGGGTCTTTTAAGTCTGTCAGACTCATATCAGACTCATATTTGATTAATGACCTATTTCTAGCTGAATTTCGCATAATGAGCAGCTATCCTCATGTTTTCAATTGTTTACCCAAGATAGTTTAAGGATGTGATAAAATGTGAGTATCAATACTTAATAAACATAAATATTCGATATCTCTTCCCAGGCGATTACCAATTGAGTGCTAAGTTTGGGAAAAATATTAATAATAGTTTTTGCATCTGCTGTGAGGTATGCCCGATCAGGCTGCGGAGAGTCAAGTTAAGCAAATTGCATTTGCGCTAATAGTTTAATTCTATTACCTGTAAGCATGAATCTCTCGGCAGTAGAGTTATAAGGAGGGATTTAGATGTTAGTCATTTTAATGGACGAGCAAATCCTAGCTCCTGAGCAAGTTTGTCAGTCTTGCTTGCTGGCGGATAGCAGTGGTCAACCGCGTTGGCGTTCTGGACAACTTACTTGTGGTCAAGCTATTCGTAAACTTGCACAGCAGCAACCAGAACAGTATGAGTGTTTGATGGGCTTCCGCATAGCCCACATTGAATAGTCAGATCTCACTACAAGGTAGAGTAACTGCGTTATCCTAGGCTCAGGTAAATCTGAAATTTTCAGCATAGGAGAACGCATAATGGTTTGGCGCGGGACTACAACAATTTCCGAGAGAATTTTTGCTTGTTTACCTTATCTTTTACCCATAATTGATGGTCTAGTTTTCGGCAGTTTTCTGTTAAGGCAGTTTCCTGTATTACAAATACTATTGTTACCTTTACAACCAGTATTGGTAATCTACGGAAGTTTAGGACAATTGGGACAACTGCTTGTTTTCTTTGCTTTATTTATATTCGTGGTCAGAAACGAAAAAATTAGTCACTTTATTCGTTTCAACACTATGCAGGCTATTCTGCTAGACATTGTGATATTTTTATGTACTATTTTGGTGCGAGTTTTAACACAAATTCCCAATACTGGTTTTGCCATAGAAACTATAGCTAACACAATTTTTCTAGGGATTGTTGCAGCAGTCGTGTATTCAGTTGCTCAGTCTTTACTAGGACGTTATGCAGAAATCCCTGCTATTTCTGATGCAGTGTATATGCAAGTACGCTAATGCTTAACGGATGCCACTGTGTTCTCTAGGCGACCGATTCCTTCAATTTCTATACGGACGCGATCGCCTGGTTGTAATGAGCCGATACCTTCTGGTGTACCTGTTAAAACTACATCTCCAGGTAGTAAAGTCATCACTTGACTAATATAAGACACCAGATAATCAGGGGCAAAAACCATCTGATCAATACCCGCAGATTGCACTGGATGAGGATCATCATTGACAAACGTTTGCAGCCTCGCTCCTGGATTTAACTCTCGTACAATCCAAGGGCCTAGAGGGCAGAATGTGTCAAACCCTTTGGCACGCGTCCACTGTCCATCTTTTTGTTGTAAATCCCGTGCTGTCACATCATTGGCGACAGTATAACCCCAAATTTTAGTTTGGGCTTCTTCTGGTGTGCAGTTACAGGCGCAATCGCCAATTATTAATGCTAACTCACCTTCATAGTCTACTCGTTGTGACTGGTGAGGATATTTAATAGCTGTTTCCGAGGGAATGATTGTTGTTGGTGGTTTCAGAAAAATTAATGGTTCAACTGGTACTAAAGTACCCATTTCAGCCGCATGGTTAGCATAATTCTTTCCCACAGCCACAATCTTAGAAGGAGCGCAAGGCGCAAGAATTTGGTAATTGTCCGGCTCTAAAACTAAATCCGTTGGCTGTCCTTGTAGCCAAGGAGGAGCATCAAGCACATGCACACTAAGAGATAGTTGTAGCAATCCATAGTAAATCTTTCCTTCTTGATTTTGAACTCGCACATAGCGTTGAGCCATAAATTTGATCAATATCCTTGTGTCTCAAGTTAGGGATTGGGGATTGGGGATTGGGGATTGGGGATTGGGGACTGGAGTAAAATCTCTTCTTTTCCCCTACACCCTTACACCCCCAAACCCCTACACCCCTCCGCTTCAAAATTCCCATCAACAAGTCCAATTTTGGCAGATGGGGCTGATGATTAAAATAGAAAACTGGTAAGATTATATTTCCTTGTTGCTTCAGATGTTGATTAATACTGAGAGCTTGATCAAGCGAATGTATAAATTAACTTCAGCAGCCAGTTGTCCAAAAGGAGAGTTACAAACATGTCCACAGTTTACGAAACCCTATATATTCTGCGTCCAGACCTGACAGATGAACAGGTAGAGCTAGCGATCGCAAAATATCAGAACTTGCTCAAAGAACAAGGTGCTGATAACATTGAAATCCAAAATCGTGGCAAGCGTCGTCTTGCTTACGAAATTAACAGGCATCGTGATGGTATCTATATTCAAGTAAACTACACTGGGCCTGGAACAGTGATTGCTCCTTTAGAACGCGCTATGCGTTTAAGCGAAGAAGTCATTCGCTACCTCACAACCAAGCAAGAAGTGTCTGAAGAAAAAGCAGAAGAAGTTGCTGTCACAGCTTAAGATCATCTTTGAATGACCTGTGCTGAGTATTGAGTGTTTATAGCTCAATCCTCTGCACTGACACAAAATAAAATTAGAATAAAGAAATAAAATAAAAAAAAATTTATTTGATGTCTTATTTGTTAATTGAGTTGGGAATGCTAGATTAACATTGCTTGCCCAAAGCAGGCGATCGCAGTTATATCCAAGGTTGGAAAATATTCTTCAATCGGAGCTTTAAGCCACTGTGAGTCAAACTGAAATACCCGACATCCAAGCTCTCTCTACAGAAATGTCGCAGCTGCGCCAGGAATTACAGCTACGCGATCAACTAGTCCAACAACTATCACAAGAACTTTTTCGGCTGGTCAAAGGCAATACTAATTTTATGCCTCCCAGATTAGAGCCGGAGCAAGATTTGACTCAGCTAAAAGCTTTGCAGGAACAGTTACAAGCTGTTGAGCAACAAGTCACGTTTTATCAAGAACAAATTACCACTCGTGACACTGAAATCTACCAATTGCGTCAGTCTGTGCAAGAGTTAACTGACCGTAGCCGAATGTTAGAGCAAGTAGTACAGGAACTCCCTCAAATTTACCGACGTAAATTTGAAGAACGTATGGCACCAGTAAGAGAAAAAGTAGCTCAACTCCAGAGAGAAAACCGTCAATTACAAGCCGAACTGCAAAGTGTCAGTTATCGTTTAGCTCTTAAAACCCGTACTTCTAGCCATAGCGGAATTGATTTACCTAACTTTCCTCGTCCAGCATCTAGGCAAGATAGTATTTCGGCTGTACAAAATGCCTAAAATACTAAAATTGCACACAATACCTTATATATTTCTCTAAGTCGCAGTTCCTGATTGAAAACTGCGTATTTTCATATGTTTAGTTTGAGTATTTTAATTTGACTATTTAAATATTCTTAAAATTGAATAGATATTTTTTAGAAAAGATAAAAAATGGGCTGTAATGTCAGCCTACCTAGCTCAATTGAGTAACCCATTCACAAGTCTGATGACCAGACTAACTCCTACCGAGTATTAAATACCTTTGTGATTATAGAACTTAGGCAATGCTCAAAAGCAACAAGCTAATCTGCACCATCACCTCATTGTTTTGACATTGCCGTATTTTTCTTCTACAATCAAAGGTTAGCTTGCTAATGATAACTTATCGTCGTTGACAGAATCCAAGATATCTTCGTAAGTCTCAAAAACTTCAAATACTGAATCCAATTGTGTAAGTTCTAAAATTAATCTTACAGGAGTCTGTACGTTGCACAGAACCAACCGACAACCATTCTGTCTGGCTGCTGTGAGTGCCTTAACTAATGAAACTAAACCGGAACTGTCCATAAAGTCTACTGCTGCCAGATCAATTACCCAAAGCTGATGAGGCTCAGGCTCAATTTCGGTCATTTGTTGACTCAGAACTGTCCCACCCTGTAGGTCTATGCTTCCTTGGGGTTGAAACAAAACCACTTGCAATTCTTGTGTGAGTGTCATAATTTTAACTAAGTAGTTGAAACACTTAACAGAAGCAGTAAGCGGAAGTTGATACTATTGAAGTGCTAGGTGTGAAATTCAAATTACACCTACCATGAGTAGCAGGCTGTAACCACAAAATTTCAAGCACTTGCTTCAGTATTTATTCCGTATAATTTGTTTTAACATCCCTCAATATAGGCATAAACGCCTAATGATTTCCGTATCAAACATATCTTTTACACAACCTTCATATTCTATTAAGTTTTTTATAAATTTTTTATAAAATGTGATTGATTTATTACACTCTTTATGCGCTTATGCTAATAACTGATTGATATTTGATTGTCAATTATGAATCACTGATTATTACTATATATTTAAATCTATAGTAGTGACTTGTTCCATATTCAAATTGATATGAAAGGTGTAGTTAGACAGGATGCTGGTAGATTCTAGGTCTTAACCTACAAATTTGGATTTTACATTGCTTAATGTAGTGGCTTGATTGACACTCCAGCTAAAAACAAGCAAAGATGTATATAAAGTAAAAAATTGTAAAGGCGGCGGTGCGGGATGTCTCTTGAGTTGATTTCACTAGAAAACATCCAGGAGTTTGCCCATCATTATGGTTACTGGGCTATTTTTTTAGGAATATTGCTAGAGAACTTGGGCATTCCTCTTCCTGGTGAAACCGTAACCTTAGTAGGTGGCTTTCTTGCTGGTAGTAATGAACTGAATTATTGGATAGTTTTAAGTATTGCCATTATTGGTGCTGTGTTGGGGGGAATTTGTGGCTACTGGATTGGTAGATTGGGGGGTTGGTCTTTTTTATTGCAAGTAGGTAAGATATTCCGATTTAGTGAAGTACGATTGTTGAGTATTAAAGAGCAATTTAGTGAAAATGCAGCTAAGGCGGTATTTTTCGGTCGCTTTTTTGCACTATTGCGAATCTTCGCTGCACCAATAGCTGGTATAGCTGAGATGCCTTTTGCAAAATTTTTGGTATACAACATTTTGGGAGCAACTGCTTGGGCTAGTTTAATGGTGACATTAGCCTTTTTCGCAGGTAGGATTGTTTCTCTCGAACAATTGGTAGCTTGGGTGAGTCAATTTGCTATTTTGGCTTTATTAATACTTGTCGCTTTGATTGGTATCCCTCTGTGGTTGGAATCTCGCCAAGTTAAACAAGCAGCAGAAGAGTAGGAAAAAGTCAAAAGTTGAGCCATTGCGGTGGTGTTAGCGCAGCGTTAGCGACGCAGGAGCGTCGGCAGTTGCTAATGGGGGAAACCCCATTAGCAACTGCCGAAAGGGTTTCCCGGCATAAAGCAAATGGCGATAGCGACGCTCCTAGAGTCACCCAAAGGGTTAAAATAAAAAGGCAAAAGAATTTTTCTTTTGCCTTTTTATTTTGACTGTTGGTAGTCAACAGTTAAGGTAGGTAAAGAGCAGTTGGGAATTTATTTACCTTTTGCCTTTATTTAGTTTGTTTTGCCCAAATACGCGTCGGTAGTCCCCAAACGTAAATGAAGCCTTCAGCTGCTTTGTGGTCGAACTGATCTTCAGATCCGTAGGTCGCTAAATCGGGTGTATAGAGTGAATTATCACTCCAACGACCAACGATAGTGGCATTACCCTTAAAGAGTTTCAAACGGACAGTTCCAGATACTTGCTCTTGGGTCTTTTGGATAAAAGCATCTAAAGCACCTTTGAGCGGACTGTACCATAAACCGTTGTAGACCATCTGGGTATAGGTATCTTCAATACCCCGTTTGTAGTGGGTAACATCTGCGGTTAAGGTCAGGCTTTCTAAATCTCTATGGGCTTGAATTAGCACCAACATGGCTGGCGATTCGTAGATTTCCCGTGATTTGATCCCTACCAAACGGTTTTCAATCATGTCGATGCGACCAACACCGTGATTTCCTACAATTTGATTAAGTTCTTGGATCAGCTCGACAGGATTTTTGGCTACACCATTGAGAGTAGTGGGTATACCTTGAATGAATCCAATTTCTAAATATTCTGGCTCATTGGGGGTATCAGCGATCGCTTTGGTCATTTCATAAATTTCTTCTGGTGGCTCAAATGTGGGATCTTCCAGCACACCAGCTTCAATACTGCGGCCCAACAAATTTTTATCAATACTATAGGGGGAAGACTTTTTCACAGGGGCGGGAATCCCAAATTGTTCACCGTAGGCGATGGTTTGCTCACGACTCATACCCCATTCCCGCGCCGGTGCGAGAATCTTCAAGTCGGGATTCAATGCAGCACAGGAGACATCAAAGCGTACCTGATCGTTACCTTTTCCTGTACAACCATGTGCGATCGCATCAGCACCATATTTTTGTGCAGTTTCGACCAGGATTTTAGCAATTAACGGACGAGCCAGGGCAGTTCCTAGGGGATAACGATTTTCATAGAGGGCGTTAGCTTGAATAGCTGCAAAAGCATAGTCTTTGATAAAACTATCTTTGACATCCACCACCAAAGATTCACTTGCTCCCGATTTTAGAGCTTTTTCTCGAACTGGTTCTAATTCATCACCCTGACCTAAATCTGCTGCTAACGTAATCACCTCTTCTACTCCCCACTCATGCTTGAGGTAGGGAATGCAAACGGAGGTATCGACTCCACCAGAATATGCCAACACAACCTTTTTGGCGCGACCCATTTGTTTCTCCACTTAGGAAAACACAATAATTAATGAGTCATTATTATATCTAAATGCACCATGTATATTTTCTCAATGCAACAAACAAACTTTTTGCAGTGAGAGGGTAGAGGAGTAGAAAGATTTAAGGGTTTATGAGTCAAAATATTTACCCCATGTATAGGGTTAAACTTCTGGTTGCCAATTCTTGATTTTTGTTATTCATCTAACCCCAATTGCTTTTTTAACATCACAGGGACGTTCAGGGCTGTCTCTAGACCCCGCACACCTTCCCATTGCTGCTTTTCACCCCAGTGTGTAGCATCTAAATTGGCTTCAGTTACATCTGTATCCTCGAGAATGGTGTAGGTCAAATTAGCTTCAGTTAAGTCTGCACCATTCAACATTGCACCACTGAGATTACTACCGCTTAAATTCGCATGATTGAGATTAGCAAAACTCAAGTCAGTACCCAGGAGTACCGCATCACTTAGGTCTGCACCACTCAAGTCAGCTTCGCTGAGAATACCACCACTCAAATCGGCATCGTTGAGAATTACCCGACTAAGGTCAACTCCACTCAGGTCAGCACCTAAGAACATTGCACCATTGAGTTTAGCATCGCTCAATTTAGCACCGTTGAGTTTGGCATAGCTGAGGTCTGTTGCCATGAGACTGGCTGCACTCAAATTGGTACTGAACAAAATTGTGTCACTGAGGTTAGCTCCATTGAGAATGGCATCTGACAAATCAGCACCACTCAAGTCAGCACGACAAAGGTCGGCGTGATTGAGATGAACATTTTTGAGGTTAGTGTCGCTAAGATTTGCACCAAATAGGACAGCGTTGGCAAGGTTGGCACGGCAAAGTATAGCATCGCGGAGGTTTGCACCACTCAGGTTAGCATGACATAGTTCAGTATCGTTGAGCTGACAACTACTGAGGTCGGCGTGGCTGAGGTCGGTACGTTCTAGGTTTGCACCACTCAGGTTAGCTCCTGTGAGGTTTGCACTACTGAGGTCTGCATGACTCAGGTTTGCACCTTGGAGGTTTGCGCTACTAAGGTTAGTATCACCAAGGTTTGCACCTGCTAGGTTCGCATCTTGAAAGCTGGCTCCAGTCAGGTTAGCATCACCCAAATATGCTCCTGTGAGATTTGCGCCGTTCAAATTTACATCTGTAAGATTAGCATCACCCAGATATGCAGCTTGCAAGTTAGCACCTTGAAGAAATTCACCCACAATGTTACTAAAATTACCAATTTCGATTGCGTCACTATAGTGAATTACTCGCAGTAATTGGGATGTAAAAAAGCTCTCTGTGTCTGGTTCTCCAGATGGATAAAAGTTAATTTGATGCCGTAAAGCTTCTTGCATTTGCGCGTAACGGTGTAACTCAAGCAATAAAATTAATACATTTAAACCTGTATATATATCTATTTGCCGCAGCCCGATCGCCTGATTCTGTGCTACCATAGCCATCAATTTTTGCTGAGGGAAGTTATCGCTAGGAGGTGCATCGATAAATTCTCCATGACACCAACTCAGATAAAAACTAGCTAAACGTTGAAATAGTAGGATTGGTTGCCATTGGTTCTCTGTAATGAGCAAATTTGTCAATTTATCTACTATTTCTGATGTCAATGCACTACTGCCGAGTAAATCATAAATTTCTGCATAAAGTTGGCGATCGCTAACTTTAAATTCGCCATCATCTCCTGAGTTTGTCCATATTTCTAGTTTTGTTTGTAATTTTTGCAATAGAATATCTTTTTGTAAATTATCTTGATTAGTTTTTAGGTGTTTATCAGCTTTTTGTCGATTGTTTCTGAAATGTAAAAATGTTGGCGATACCAAATTTTTCTTGAGTGGTCTATCTTGTGACCTTGAACCTTTGACATAATTTTGCAGAAGTTTCCAAACTTGAGGTAATTGTGACATATTTGTATCCAGTAATACTGATGATTTTTTAAGCTCAAGAGTCCAGAGGAGAGAGATTAGAGCCTCTCTTTCTTTTGAGTCCGCAGTATAAAATAGATCTAAGCAATTAAGTTTGGTAATTTGTCAACAACATTTAAACTATGCAGGTATTTTTTTCTGGGCAAATTTAAATGTATAACTTGATAATTAGGTATTTTTCCTGGAAAGTAGTCATTTTCAACTATTTTGACTAAAATATTATCTTTCTATGCGGTAAATTTACGAAACTAATGCCAAAATAATGCGTAATGTTTACTATAAAAAATATTATTAGGAAAAATACTACAGCAAAACAAAACAACTAGATTAAAAATGTTTATTAAAAATTACTTGGTTGGCAGCTTGTAGCTGATTAGTTGCTTACCAGTATTTGCCATCAGTAAAAATATTGTACTTAGTAAAAGTTAATTGATTATAGTATTCAGGGATAAATTAAATGAATAGGTTAAGTTTTTATGTGATTTTGCTGCATAGCTTTTTCTTTGCTATGGCTGATGCTCATGCCAAATCGCTACCGCAGAATGTAGTCAAGCAACCCCAGCCAAATGAACAAAACATAGTTGCAAAATTCCAGAGACAAAAAAATCAACCACCACATCTATATAGAATTCCTCAAATCTCTAGCCCTATTTTTCCAAGTCACAACCAACCCATTGCTTTCACATCAAAACGATTAGTAACTGCTACTCTCAAATTACCGCCGCAATCTCTAGTGCAGCAACCGAAACAAGTATGGGTAATTGATCAGCAGCAACAGGTAAAAAGCCAGTTTTTCTATTGGCTAGTTAAAAATCCCAAACAGTCAGGGCAACAGCCATTACTCAAAGCCGGGAAACCGACAGACAAATCGGAAAAGAAACCTGATACAGAATCTAAACCAGAAAAGAAAGATGATTTGGAAGCATTTAACGAAGTCACCAAAGACACTGAAAAACTAGAAGGTTTATTTACTTTATATCGTCACAAGGAAAAGAATAAAATTTATTTAGAAATTAAACCAGAGCAACTCAATAAAAACTACCTAGCTACTACCACGCTAGAATCTGGGATTGGGGAAAAGGGAATTTATAGTGGAATGCCACTACAAGATTTTTTGTTTTATTTTCAGCGAGTAGATAATAAATTAAATTTTGTGGTGCGTAACGTCAATTTTCGCACCCGTGAAGGTGATCCCCAAGCGCGATCGCTAGCTCGGTCTTTTAGTGATTCTCTCCTCTATTCAATAGCCATCAAAAGCATTCATCCCCAACGTAAAACTTTATTGATTGACTTGGGAGATTTACTGCTAACAGACTTGGCTGGATTAGCTGCCAGTATAGGTATTGCCCCCAACACTGAGCAATCTTATTTTGGTAACGCTAAAGCCTTCCCCCAAAATCTAGAAGTGGAATCAGTATTAAACTTTGTAGGTACTGGTAGCAAAGAGAATGAAGCTCTGAATATAGCATCCCTAGCTGACAACCGGGGTTTTACTCTTCGAGTTCACTATAGTCTTTCACAACTACCGAATAATAATTATCGTCCCCGCTTGGCCGACGAACGTGTAGGTTATTTTATTACTGCTTACCAAGATTTATCCAAAGAAGATCACAATGATCCCTTTGTCCGCTACCTTAATCGTTGGCATCTCGAAAAACAAAATCCCGAAGCACCTATATCTCGTCCAAAAAAACCGATTGTTTTTTGGATTGATAATGCTGTACCGCCACAGTATCGCGATGCGATTCAAGAAGGGATACTCATGTGGAATCAAGCTTTTCTGAAAGCTGGATTTAAGGATGCAATTGAAGCTAGGCAAATGCCAGATAACGCCACTTGGGATCCAGCAGATATTCGCTACAATACGATTCGCTGGATTAACACCGTAGATGGTTATTTTGCAATGGGTCCATCCCGTGTTAATCCGTTAACTGGGGAAATTTTAGATGCAGATATTTTAGTCGATGCCAGCTTTGTCCGCTTTCTCAAAGGGCAATATGAACAACTGGTACAACCCAATCAAGCCCCCAACCGCACTTCCTTATCTGAATTAATTCGCAATCGTCGCCTGTGTAATCAGAATCAATCCACCCACGAAAACAGCCAGTCAAATCAACTCTTGCAGCGATTATCTCTATTAGCTAGCAAGTATGATCTTTGTTATGGCATAGAAGTAGCCAATCAATTTGCCTTTGGTGCTTTGGCAATGTCACTGTTGCCAGACAAAGCACCCAGCCAAGAAGAAGTCAAACAATATATCCATGAATATTTACGTTTAATTATTGCTCACGAAGTCGGTCACACTCTCGGTTTACGCCATAACTTCCGGGGTAGTACTTTTCTGACACCAGAAGAAATGAATAATCAAGAGATTACCCGTACCAAAGGTTTAACAAGTTCGGTAATGGATTACATTCCCCCCAACATTGCCCCCCAAGGTACAAAACAGGGAGATTATTTTCCTAACATTGTTGGCCCTTATGATGAGTGGGCAATTCAGTATGGCTACACACAAACTCAAGCCCAAACCCCCATTGCCGAAAAGCCGATCCTACAAGAAATCGCTAGTCAATCTGACAAACCAGAGCTAAGTTACGCCACTGATGAGGATGTATCTGACCTTGACCCCACTGCCGATGCTTGGGACTACAGTAGTAACGTGCTAGTTTATTCTCAGTGGCAACTAGAAAACTTACGGCTAATGTGGGAACGTCTTAACCAGCGTTACCCACTAGTAGGCGATAGCTACAGCGATGTCAGGTACAGATTTAATACTGTTCTTGGTAACTACTTAGATAATATTTTCTACACGACTAAATATATCGGTGGACAGTCGTTCTATCGAATGCAGGCTAGAGAAATATCATCTAGGGACTTGGAAAATTCATCAAGGCGATTACCATTTACACAAGTTCCTCTAGAAAAACAAAGACAAGCTTTAACAACCTTGCAAAAGTATGTCTTTGCTGACAATGCCTGGAATTTTCCCCCAGATTTAATCAATAAATTAGCACCTTCCCGATGGCGACATTGGGGTAGTTCTCCTGTGGTGGGACGTTTAGATTATCCTGTTCATGACTTAGTCTTACTATTCCAAAGTGCGGTTTTAAGGGACTTACTCTCAGGCAATCGCCTCTCATTGTTAAAGGATATCGAACTGAAAAGCCCACCTAACAAAGCACTAACTTTGCCAGAATTATTTGATACATTACAAAATGGTATTTGGACTGAGGTTATACAGCCGAAAGATGGCACGCTCAAAATTACGAGTTTTCGACGTGGTTTACAAAGGGAATATCTCAATATCTTGATTGGCATGGTATTACGTAGAGAAAAAGTCCCAGAAGATGCTCGCTCGCTAGCTTGGTATAAACTTAAACAGCTAAATGAGAAGCTGCAACAAGTGAATACTAACGATGAATACACTAAAGCCCATTTATTAGAAACGCGCGATCGCATCGAAAAAGCTTTGAATGCACCGTTGCAAAGTAATTAATAGTCGCTACCATACAAGAAAAGTAGGAATTTTTCCCTCACCATGACAGCAAAACAGACACGGCGTAATTTCCTCATTACCAGTGCTGCTGTAACTGGCGGTATTGTAGCTTCTGCTGCTTTGCAGAAAAATTCTTCTACCAGCACCGCCACAACAATCTTTATGCCGGAAAGGGTTTTAGGACGTACAGAAGTTAAAGTACCTATTTTCGGTTTGGGAGGTGCAGGGCAAACACCCTTATCTTCAACTGGGAAAGAGGGTGAAGCTGTCAGTCTGATTCAAACAGCTTTAGACCTTGGTATTCGCTATTTTGATACAGCTGCTAGTTATGGGCCGAGTGAAGATTATTTAGGTAAAGTCTTACCACCCCATCGCGCCAAAATATTTTTAGCTAGCAAGACTGCTCAACGGGATCGGGACGGAGCATGGCGAGAACTAGAGCGATCGCTCAAACGTCTCAATACAGATTATCTGGATTTGTGGCAATTACACCATGTCTCATTTACCGCAGAACTCGACACCATCTTTAGTTCCTCTGGTGCTATCAAAGCTTTAGAAGAAGCTATCCAACAAAAATTAGTCAGGTTTGCCGGGATTACCGGACATCATGATCCAGAAGTAATTGCGGAAGGTTTACGTCGCTATCCCTTCCACACTACTCTCATTCCAGTAAACGCCGCCGACAAACACCACCCGCGACCGTTCATCCCTGTGGTTTTACCAGTGGCACAAGCTAACAATGTAGGTGTAATTGCCATGAAAGTCCCGGCTTACGGTCGCTTGTTTCAACCTGGAGGTTTAACAGGGATGCAGCAAGCTTTAGGATTTACCATGTCTCAGCCAGGAGTGCATTGTTGCGTAATTGCGGCGGAAAGTATAGAACAGTTAGAAAGTAATGTGAAAGTAGCGCGTGATTTTCAGCCTTTGACAGAACCAGAATTGGCAGCGATCGCCCAGCGTACTGCTAGCATTTGGGAAAACAGCACATTTTTCCGTGCTTGGACATAAGTTTGGAGTCAAGACTTTAGTCCTTTCGGCTGGAATGATAATAGTGTTCAGCTTGGGAGATATTTAATTGTAAAAGCCTTTCCGCACCCAAATTATATTGAATACTGGGTTTCACAGGCGTTATCTTCAAATTGCGCATAATCTCTTGGGCTACCGCCTTGGCTAGTAATGGTGGTACAGAATTCCCAACTTGGCGAAATCCGTGCCATTTGGTGATGTGAAATCTAAACCAGTCGGGGTAAGAGTGCAGGCGTGCAGCTTCCCTCACGGTGATACATCTAGGTTGCCAAGGATGAATGGGTCGAGGAGAAGTAAAAGAACCCTTATATTTATCCGTTCCAGCCCTTAAGGTATTGCAAACACCAGCCGGATGTAATTTATGAAATCGGCTAATGGGTTCTCTTTCTCCTTGGGGAGTTTCCTGAAAACGTTGTCTAATAGTTTCTGAATGATTTGTTCTCAGGCTGGAAGAAAGAATACGGGTATCAAATTGGCGAGGATAAGCATAATCATCAATAGCAGTCTTGATGCCGCGCATAATCTCAGCATAGTCACTAGGTTTCTGAAATTCTGCTATTACCCAATCTCTATGTAACAACTCTAAATAATCTTCCGCCTCTGGTAAATCGCCAATGGCTTGCCAGACCGTGGGACAAACTGCCAATTCTGAGTTTTCATCTAGGTTGTGATTGGGCTTGGCTGGTTGAGTAATTGGTTGGGGATAGTTGGGTAAGTTGATATCCTTCCTTGCGCCCAGGAGAAATAATCTTTCTCGCGCTTGGGGTACACCGTATTTAGCGGCGTTGAGAATTCGATATTTTGCTTCTACTTGGTAGCCACAGGCTTGAAATTCATCAATCAATGATTTGAGGATTTGTTTGTGTTCACCAACGGTAATTCCCCGCACGTTTTCCATGACGAAAAACTTTGGTTGTAACTCTAAAACCAATCGGTGGAAGTGAAATACTAGAGAGTTACGCGGATCATCAAAAATCCGTTTGCCCATCAGAGAAAAACCTTGGCAGGGTGAACCACAGATTACTGCATCAATTTCTTGATCGCCAATTTGCGATCGCTGTCTGATTTCTTTCCCAGTTGTTTGTTCGACACTTTTACACAACACTGTGCAGAACGGAAAATTAAACTCATGGGTAGCACAGTGAATTGGATCAATTTCTACCGCCGCTAACACATCAAAGCCAGCCTGCTCAAAGCCAAGGGTCATTCCGCCTGCACCTGCGAACAAATCTACTGCGATGGGACGTTGTTGTCTCATGACAAGCTATGACTCCTTGTTGCTGACCCTGAGTATTTTATGAGTCAACCACTATTTAAAATCGAAATAGAATTAATTGGGTAACATTTGCAAAATTTCTTGAGCTGCGCGATCGCATACCCCCAATTCTCCCAAACACTGGCGCATTTGTTGGTAATCTGCCAAAGTCTGTCGTCGGCGTTGGGAATTCAGCAATAATTCCATTGCTGCTTGGGTAATATTTTCTGGGGTTGCTTGTTCTTGCAATAACTCCGGCACAATTGGTTTCATCACTACTAAGTTAGGTGGTGATGCAAAGGGAATAGAACCTCTGAGGATGGTTCTGGCAATCCAAGCTGTAATGGGGTGTAGACGATAAACTACTACTTGCGGCACGTTTAATAAAGCTAGTTCCAAGTTAACTGTGCCGGATTTGGTGATGGCAAAATCAGCCGCAGCAAATACCGCTTTTTGTTGACCTGAGATGACTGTAGCCTGCAAACCGTAACGCTTAATAGCCTCCTCTATTGGCTGTCTGTAAACTTCCAACGACAGAGGAATCCAAAAATGAGCGGTTGGTAATTTTGTTTGAATAGTTTGGGCAGCTTGAAAAATTACTGGTAACAGATATTTTAATTCTTGTCGCCGCGAAGCTGGGAGAAGTGCGATCGCTACCTGCTCGTTATCTATTTTCAATTGAGTGCGGGCTGCTTCGCGGCTTGGAGCATCCTGCATCCGGTCAATGAGGGGGTGTCCGACCCAGGTAACATTAGCCCCATTTTCGCGAAAATAACGGGCTTCTTCTGGAAAGATTGCTAGTAACTTATCTGTAAATCCCACAATTCGGGAGGTATTTTGCAAACTCATCGACCAAACCCACTCTTGGGGCGCAATGTAGTACGCCACAGGCACATTTGGTAAATGCTTTTGCATATAACTACCGATGCCGATATTCGGCCCCATGTAGTCAATCAGCACCACTAAATCTGGGGGATGTTGTTTTAAATAGGCGATCGCTTGACGCTGTACTATCAGAGTTGGCAAAACATAAGGTAAAGATTCCAGAATACCCATTGAACCAATACCGCTGGTATTCCCCAGAATCTTCGCCCCTGCTTCTGCCATCTTGTCGCCACCCAAGGCCACAATCTCCAACTCTATTCCCGCCGCCACAGCTTGACGCTGCAACGCCGCAATCAACAGCGATCCTTGCAAATCGCCAGACACTTCACCAGTGCTGATAAATATCCGCATTTAAAATTTAAAATTCAAAATTCAAAAACTGGGTACTGGGTACTGGGGATTGGGTACTGGGTTAAATTCTCCCCTTGCACCCTGCCCCCTGCACCTCTGCCTAAGATTCATCACTCCCGCTTACCTTCCCTCTACCGGGAATCAAGCCACGTCTTCCTGGCATTTGGGACAATAACAGGAAACGGCGTAGATTTTGCAGGGTTTCAGTGTCTCCTAGGGATTCCAGTTGTTCTAAAGCTTCTTTAAAGCTCAGACTAGAACGGTAGAGAATGCGATAGGCTTTTTTGAGGAGTTGTAACTCGTTGCTATCAAACCCAGAACGTTTCAGTCCTACCAGATTGAGGGTTCTAATCCTGGCGGGATTGCCTTCGACTAGCATATAAGGTGGGACATCGCGGTCGATACGTGCCATTCCTCCTACCATTGCGTGTCTACCGATATGTACAAATTGATGTACACCCAACACACCACTGAGTCTGGCGCGGGATTCAATGTGGACGTGACCAGCTAAGGCTACAGAGTTGGCAATCACAACTGAGTCTTCAATGACACAGTTATGAGCTACGTGAACATAAGCCATCAGTAGGTTGTTATTGCCGATTACCGTGGCTTCGCCTGCACCAGTGGCGCGGTTAATGGTGACGTACTCGCGAATCAAATTGCGATCGCCAATTCTCACCCAAGTCGGTTCACCAACAAACTTGAGGTCTTGAGGTTCCATACCGATAGCTGCACCTGGGAAAATCTGATTTCCTACCCCAATTTCACAAGGACCTTCTAGCACAGCGTGTGCGCCAATAATAGTGTCAGCACCGACTTTGACGTTTGCTCCGATCACAGCATAAGCACCGACTTGCACCGTTGGGTGTAGTTCCGAGTTTGGATGAATTACAGCAGTTGGATGAATCAGGGTTTTCAAGGGTAAATCTCCAGAACTGTCTTGATAAGCCAGTGCCTTGCTTTGATGCCAAATTTGAGACTACTGGCGTGGCTGAGTGTGTGATTCTTCATAAGAAGAAGGTCGGGCAAGTGAATGTGTGAGGTCGGCGAAAGTCAATCAATTTGAATTTTAAATTTTAGATTGATGATTTCTAGATTTTTTCTGCTGGTCAGCAGTCGGAATTACACCGAAAAAACTAATACCTGCGGGGAAGCAAGCTACTTAGGGGAGATCCCCAAGACCTTGCTGCTTCACCAAAATCCGAAATTTAAAATCTAAAATTAGTTTGTGGCAGTTTTGTTTAATTGCTATCCTGCTTTGAGAATGCAGCATAGTTTACGGCTACAGTGCCACCACACCAGTTAGTTTTTAGTTAATTAGAGAAAACATTAATTCGCCTTCGGCTGCCAGTTGACCGTCAACTTCAGCACGGGCTTGCATTTTACCGAAACGACGCTGTTTAATCCATAACAGTTCCACTGTCATTACTAGTTGATCTCCTGGTATGACTTGACGGCGGAAGCGGACTTTATCTATACCAGCAAAAACAAACAGTCCACCTTCCATCTCTGGTAATTGCCTTAAAACAACACCACCTACTTGAGCCATTGCTTCTACAATTAGCACACCTGGCATCAGTGGTCTACCTGGAAAGTGACCTTGGAACTGCGGCTCGTTGATTGTAACGTTTTTAATACCTACGGCTCGCTTACCGGGTACATAGTCGATAATTTTATCTACCAGTAGAAATGGGTAGCGGTGGGGTAGTAGTTGCTGAATTTCTTCAGGGTTGAGAGTTGTTTTGATCTCAGGTGCAGCCTCATCATGAGATGTGGATGCGGTAGCGATCGCATTAGGACTATTCACTTCAGACAGGGTGGACATTGGTAGTGTATTGGAATTTTATTTTGGGTATTTAGTTAGGATGGGGAATTTTAGCTAAGGGCTAAAATTTTTTGTGCCAGCTGAATATGTAAATTATGACTGGCTTTGTACGCTAAAAAATGAGCGCGGGGAAAATATCCCAATAAACTCAAATCCCCTACTAAATCCAAAATTTTATGACGGACTGGCTCATTTGCAAATCTTAATGGTGGATTTAGCCAGCCATCAGGCCCGCACACCAGGGCATTATCTAGGCTACCGCCTTTGATTAACCCAGATTTTTGCAAATGTTCGATTTGATGAGCTAACCCAAAAGTCCGCGCTGGGGCTATTTCTTCCCCAAAACTCAGGCTAGTTTTGTTTAAGTCGGTAGCCATAGACCAACTATGCCATTGATTACCAATTGCAGATAAATCAAAGTCAATGCCGTAGCTGAAGCGCGTTTCTGAGGCTGGAAGCGCAGCTACAAAAGCATCATCTTGGTGAATCCAAATTGGTTGTTCAATGGTTAAGGATTCTTTTGACTGAGTGAGTGGTTGTGATTTCAAGCCAACTTCAGCAATACTAGTTGCCCAAATCTGCGCTGAACCATCTAAAAGCGGTACTTCCGACCCATCGATTTCAATGCGGGCGTTATCTATACCCATTCCCGCTAAAGCCGCCAATAAATGTTCCACCGTGCGAACTGAGGCTTCGTCTTTACCGAGCTGCGTTGACAGGACTGTTTGATTCACAGCCGCTACTTGGGCTGGGATAATTGGCAAATCTGGCAAATCCACCCGCACAAAATAGCGTCCACTTCCTGCATCCGTCGGTAGTATCCGCACCTTGGTACTAACACCACTATGGAGTCCCACACCAGTTTGAGTAATTGCCGCAGCTAGCGTGTGTTCTAGCATAGGCGTGAACCCAGTATAAATAAGTCGTTATTTTGCATAGGAAGTTTTGGTAAAAACCCTGATCAAGCGTTCAAAAGGGAATGGGGCGTGGAGAATGGGGCATTGGGGTAATTTACCCTGCTGCTTTTACTTTCCTTGCATCCTTCGTCTTCCTAACCAAATAGTATTAAGGTAATTGACATCATTAGCAAGCTAGATGCTCGACTAATGACTCATGAGTAATGATTACCCTAAAACCTTTCGCCAATCCCAAAATTAATCCGGCTCTCGCCATCGTCGTTGATACCGTAGTCAATACGGATTGGGCCAAGAGGTGATTGTACACGCACACCCAGACCATAACCGTAGCCAGTACCGTTTTTATTCAGTATTTCAGCTGCTCTGGTGGTAGTGCCTAAGTCACTACCAACATCAAAGAATAATGCACCACTCACAACGGAGAACACAGGGAAACGATACTCTACTGATGCTTGTACGTAGCTACGTCCACTGCTTAATGTACCTTCTTCATAACCCCGAACAGAGTTGCTACCACCAAGGGTAAACGCTTCATAGGGAGGTAAATCACCGAAGACTGTACCGCCTTGGATGTTAAAGGCTAGGGTTTCTGGGCCTCTTGTAAAGCCAGTAAATTTTACAGGTAAATATTGACTGTAGCTGCCCCGGAATCTGGTGAGGAAAATACTACCTGAACCAATGGGTACTGATTGGTCTACGCCGAAACGCAGGAAAGAACCCCTAGTAGGTTGTAAGGGATTATCACGGCGATCGCGCTGCGCTCCCAATTGCAGTAACAATAAATCATCTTCCCCTGTACCGGAGAAACTCAGGGGAATGGTTTCGCTGAGGCGGTTACCGTTATCGTCAAATACCGCCCCGTCTTTTCTTAAATTGCCATCACTATCACGGGTAGTTACTCTTTGATACTGGAATCCAGCTGAAGCAGTCCATTCTGCTCTCTCGTAAGGATTGCCAGATAAAGGACGAGTAAAAGTCAGACCACCGCCTAAACGGGTGACGCGGGGACGGTCTTGCTCGTCGGTATCAGCGGGATTACCAGGGTTAAATGTTCTAATATCGTTATCTTCTCCGTCAAAAATCAAGGAAATGGAACGGCGACGGAAAATATTAGCTGTGTAGGAAGTCCGGTAAGGATCGCCTGCAATCCAAGGATCTGTGAAGCGGAGGTCAAACAGCAATTCTCTTTCACCTACCTGCAATTCTGCCCCTAGTTTTTGGTTTCTACCACCTAGGTTTTGCTGCTGATAGCTGATTGTACCAAACAGTCCACTAGCAGAACTAATACCAGCACCAGCCGCAATTGAACCACTGCTGCGTTCAACCACATTCACGACTACATCTACTTTGCTGGGATCAGTACCAGGATCAAGAGAGACATTAACATCTTCAAATAATCCTGTACCAAATACCCGTTGTAGGTCTTTTTGTACGGTGTTGCGATTAAATACTTGCCCAGGCTTTAATTCCAATTCCCGCTTAATTACATACTCCCTAGTGCGGCCTCTAATTGGTTCTCCTTTCTCGTTGACATCTTGACCTTCTTTGTTGCGGAAGCGAACTTTAATGTTTTCTACCACCCCTTCAGCTACTTGGAGGGTGACGACTCCACTTTCTGAGACTTGTGGCGCGCCAATAACGTTGGCTAGGACGTAACCTCTATCTTGGTACTGCTTGGTTAATTGCTTGATGCCTTCTTGTAAGTCCCGCAAGTTGAGAATTTTGCCATACTGTTCGCGGAAGATTTCATCAGCAGTACCAGATGGAAGAACTGAAGCAATTTGAGTGCCAGGATTGGCTTGTATTTCTACCTTGGTTAAGACAGGGTTGGGCTGAACAACAAAACTTACTCTCACTCCCAGGGGTGTGTCTTCTGGTGCTGCTTGGACGTTAGAGAAGAAACCTGTTGCAAAAATGGCGTTAATGTCTTCTTGCAGTTGGGTACGGGTTGTTGTCCGTCCTGGTTGGGTGCGGATAACGTTATAAACTTGAGTTTCTAATTCTGGGGTGAGTTGTCCTGTTTGCGCTCTCACTAGAACTTCTGATACCAACACACGAGGTTCAGTAGTTTCCTGGGTGTTGTTGGGAGTGTTGAAATTATCTTGAGTGGGGGGAGGATTAGTAGAGTCTGGTGTTGTTGGTTCAGTTGTTGGGGTAGTGGGAGTTGTTTCTAATGTTGGTGTTGTTGGTTCAGTTGTTGGAGTAGTGGGAGTTGTTTCTGGCGTTGGGGTAGTGGGATTGGTTGCTGGTACTTGTGTCAGTTGACTTGCTGTTCCCCGGTTACTCAGTGCTGCTTTTGTGGTTGTGATTTTTGATAACGATGAAGAAATCACCACAGGGGATTTAGCAACTGACTTCTGAGGTGTTGAATTTTTGGTAACAGCAGCTGATGCTTGAATATCTGGGAAAGAATTAAACTGTTGTGTAGGAGGATTGGCGATTGTGGCAACTTCTACTGTAGGTACAGTGACCTCTTTTGTTGCAGTTGTTGCGGAATTTGTTGATTTATTGACAGATGATGAAGCAGCCGGAGCAGGCGTTTCCAAGGTGGGAGTTTCTGCTAGGCTTTTAACTTCGGTGAATTGGGACTGCTGTTCTGGAGAGGTTTCAACCTGTTCTGACTGCTGATTAGTTGCAGGGGGAGAAACTTCTGCTGTCTGCTCTAAACTGTTAGGAGTTTGTGCATTGGCACTTAAAGAGCTAGTTAAAGGTGCTGTAATTGCTACAGCTGCCACTAATACGGGAGATAAACGCATCTTACTTATATTCCTCTTCACATCCACACACCATCACAAGGCAATTTTAAGTGCTTTTAGCGTAGCGGGGCATAAACCACTTGCTGAGTAATGGTGGGATACCTACTCGTTACTAGAAAAGCACTGTTCATTCAGCACGGTTCATATATTTCAATTTTTAGTTTCCACTGCTTGTAGCACTCGTTGCAAAACCTCCTGATAAGCATCTTCTACATTCCCTAAGTCTCTACGGAAACGGTCTTTGTCCATAACACGACGATTAGGGTCTGTTTCTGTTACGTTCCACAAACGGCAGGTGTCAGGACTAATCTCATCTGCTAAAAGCAGATTTCCTTGTGAGTCAACACCAAATTCTAGTTTGAAGTCAACTAGGGTAATACCGCAGCCCAGCCAGAATTTCTGGAGAAACTCATTAATTTGCAATGCTAGATGAGTAATTGCATCTACTTGTTCCGGTGTTGCGAGTTCTAGTAGTAAGAGGCGATCGCGTGTTAGTAGTGGATCTCCCAGTTGATCGTTTTTATAATAAAACTCTACTAGGGGCTGTTTTAATAATGTACCCAATTCTAATCCTGTTTGTTGACACAAACTACCCGCCGCAATATTACGGATAACTACTTCTAAAGGTAATATTTTTACTGCCTTTACCCGCATTTGATGGGGGGCTGGGCTATCAATAAAGTGTGTTTTAATACCAAATTCTTCCAACTTCTGAAACAGCTGACTGGAAATGCTACAGTTTATATTTCCTTTTCCCAGGATACTGCCTCGCTTTTGGGCATTAAATGCCGTGGCATCATCTTTGAAGTCAGCTAGTAAAACTTCAGGATCATCAGTTGTATAGAGAATTTTCGCTTTGCCTTCGTATAACTTGGAATTAACAGACATGGTGGCAGATAGAATTTTAGGCGATGGACAGCTTTTGTGCTTTCGGGCTTCACCATTTTATCTTTAGTTATTACAGATTAGCTATTCATGTCAGTTACTGTGACAGGCCAGCAAAACAGAAAACGACACATGAGTAATGAACAATCAAGATATAGGGCGGGAATTAATCATGGCTCATTCTTTGCTCAAGTTATCAAATACTAGTCCTATATTTTTCTAAATGAGCGATTGAATTGATCAGCACTCAAAAACTTAACTTCTTGCTATCGAACGACAGAGTTGCTAACACCGCAGAAGCTTTTCAACTCATAAATATGTATCTTGTAATAGAAGAGGATTTCTTTTACCTATGATATATATAGGTTTCAATCATTGCTGTGAATTGAGTGAAAATATTTTTTAGGGATAGAATAATAGTATATATTGATACTTATAGTTTTGTATCAGAAAAAAAATTTGCATGACAGTTATATAAATGATGAAATAAGATGAAGCCAATATTTCAATAGGTGAAGAGAGTCTAGCACTAAAGATCATACATTTGGCGGTGAGTTATTTGTTAACTTAACGTTAAGAGCTTATCTATGCTGACTTAGTTGCTTCGTTTGACGATATATACAGACCAAAAAGCATTTTAAAATCAAAAAAAATATTCGTTCCCAAAGAAAAAAACACAAATAATAACTGAATTGATGGTAGTTATACCTAAATTTCTCAAACTATAGGTAAACAGGCTATTAGCAATTCAGCTTCCAACATAAAAGTAAAACGGGAGTTGAATAAATGGAGAAGAAAAGAGTGGGTAAAGATGATTTTCTCTATCCTCGTGGTCGTTATTACGGTCAGGTCAAGCCGGAAAACTTAGTTTTCAATGCCAATCTCCAAGAATTTGCTCAAAAAATAAGTTACATCTGTAACTTAGAAACGGCGGGCAAATTGAAACCAGAGGACGCTTATGAACAAATTAAAGCCCTTTGGAAGAACTTAAAGCGAACAAAAAAACAATTGCAAATTGGTGAAAACCCATTTCAGGATGAGGGTGAGAACACTGAAGGGTGAAGAGACCGGATGTAGGGGAGATAGGAAAGTAGGGGGAAACTCCTGACTACTTGACTGTGATTGTCCACACACCATCCCAGTCCTCTGGCGGTGGGGTTTGTTGGTAATTATAGGCGCGTTCCAGTTGCAGAATCAGTGCTTGATCTTGAGGTCGGATGTTTTTGGCGGCTTCAAAAAAAGCGATCGCCTGAGTAAAATTACGAGACAAGTAAGCATCACGACCTGTATGGTAGTAGAACAAAAACTCTTGAGTGTTAGCGTCTAGGGGAGTGGTGCGATCGCTTATTAATTCATAAATATTCACGGCTTGGTGCTTACCTTTGACGCGGATTTTATCTAATTGGCGTACCCAAATGCGATCGCTGCATAGTTGGTATGTAAATTCACTTAAAATGATGTCACAACCATATTCTTTAGTCACTGTCTCCAAGCGAGAACTTAAATTTACGCCATCTCCAATCACTGTATAGTCCATCCGTTTTTGCGAACCGATATTTCCTGACACCACTTCCCCAGAACTGATCCCAATCCCAATATTGATTTTTGGTTGTGCTTGGATAATGCGGCGTTGGTTAAATTCCTCTAGGCGTTGGCGCATATCTAAGGCTGATTGTACTGCGCGCCAAGCATGGTTTGCGGTCAGTGGTAAGGGTGCGCCAAAGACGGCCATTAGTGCATCACCAATAAACTTATCTAAAGTGCCTTCGTAGTTAAATACCGCCTCTACCATTGTTTCAAAATACTGATTCAGCAGCGATACTACCTCCGCCGCACCCAAGTTTTCTGTGAGAGTGGTGTAACCCCGAATGTCAGAAAATAAAATTGTTACTTCCTTGCGTTCACCTACCATTAAGGCATCTTCCCCCACCGCCAGGACTTGTTCGGCTACGTGGGGTGTGAGGTAGCGATACATAGTAGTTTTCAAGCGTTTTTCTTGGCTGATATCTTCTAAAACAACTAACCCACCCCTTACCCCACCTTCTGGATTAGTTAGGGGATTCACTGTCAGATTGATACTACGGTCTAGAATTTTGACTTGTTCTGGCGTTAAAAACTTTGATTGGGCAGTTAGGGGTAAATTCCAGGGAATAAAAATATCGGGGTTGGTGCGATCGCGTACTGTCAAAATAGAATACTGGGCTTCACTAGTAAGTATGCCCTCTGTATTTTGTAATTGATAAATTCCCACAGCCAAACTTTGTTCTGGTACATAATGTCTCGCACCAGTTTTTAAACTATCTTCTAAACGCAGTTGTAAATTTTCTACTGGCACAACCTCCCAAACGAGGCGACCAATTAAATTGTGTTCCCACAAGATTTTATTACTTTTATTGTTAGCATCCCCTAAAGGACAACCCAATAATTCTAAGGCTGCATCATTAATAGTCACTATGCGGCCAGCCATATCTGTAGAAATCACTGCATCTGATAAACTTTGCAGAATATCTTTTTGGTATTGTTTTTCTAATAGGACATTTTCAAATAAACGCGCATTTTCTAAGGCTATTCCCGCCTGAATGTTAAAAGCCCGCATAAACTCTTCATCAGAGGCGGTAAAACTACCTTGTTGTTTATTAATTAATTGTGTTACTCCAATTAATTCATTGGCTGAATTAAAGACTGGTAAACATAAAATATTGCGTGTGAAATAACCTGTTCTTCTATCTGTAGAAGGGTCGAATCGAGGGTCTTTATAAGCATCAGGAATATTCAAAGCTTCTCCTGTTGATGCTACATAGCCAGCAATTCCACGGTTAGCCGGAATACGAATTTCGATCAAATTGGTTGTATCGTCAGCCGATGCCACTTTTGTCCACAACTCTCCCATTTCTTTGCGGTACAAAAACAGCGTACTACGGTCTGCTTGCATTAAAATCCTGGCTTGCTCCATGACTATTTGCAAAGTAGCTTCTAAGTCTAAACTTTGTCCTAGTGTTTGCGTTGCCCTTAAAAGTGCTGTTGCTCCCCGTTGATTGCGTGCTGCCACATAAAAAGATTGACAAGTTTCTAAAATAATCCCAATTGAAGAGGCAAAATCTCGAAAATGCTCTTCATCTTCATGATTAAAAGGTGGGTCACCAGTTTTATTTGCTAGTTGAACTACTGCGACTACTTGACTTTTACTACTGACAACAGGCATACATAAGATGTTGTGAATTGCATAGCCCATTTGTTTTTCTAAGTCTGGACTGAACAGAGGATGAGTGGCAGTTTCACTAATGTTTAAATATTGGCCTGTGCTAGCAACATGACCAGGAATTCCAAAAGTAATCGGAGTCCGAATTTCTAAAAATTTCTGCCCATTATCTTGAGGAACTTTTGACCACAATTGACTTTTGTCATAGTCAACTAAAAAAATAGCTGTATGTTCTGCTTGGAGAATTTGTCCAATTTTAAGGGTGATTGCCTCTAAAACTTTCTCCAGCATATTTTCGAGAGCTTCATTATTAATCAGTTCAATAGCTCTGAGAAATTGCTGAAATTCCGCGGTAATAAAGTCTAATAAACAAACAAATTCATTAACAGAAAGGTCTTTCACCCGCCGCAATAAAGCGTGGGTACGATTTACTTGAGTCAATTCTGTTAACGTAGCCAAGACGCTACCAGGATTAGGAAGAGTCATTAGTTATTAGTCACTAGTTAGTAGAGACGCGATGAATCGCGTCTGTAAAATCATATCTGTATGCCCTTTAACCTTTTCCCTCTCTTCCCCTGTAGCCTGTAACCTGTAACCTGTCACCTACAACCTGCCCATACAGGATTTTTTGATAATAATCTTGCAGTTGATGTGTAGCTGCTGCCCATCCCCACTTTTCTGCTTCTCGGCGTGCATTTTGCCGAATAATTTCGCGTTGTTGTTTGTGTTCTAACAGCTTAACAGTAGCGTCAATAGCATCTTGGATATCAGCTTTGGGATCAAAAAGATATCCATTGATACCATCACTTACAATGTCGGGAATCCCACCAGAACGAGCTGCTACCACAGGGCAACCAGCAGCCATTGCTTCTAGTAAGACTAAACCCAGTGTCTCGGTGCGAGAAGGAAAGATAAAAGCATCCGCACTCGCAAAGGCAGATCCTAACTCGCGCCCCATGAGATAGCCGACAAAGTTAGTCTTTGTACCAGCAAAATGTTTTTCTAAAGCCTGGCGATGGGGGCCATCTCCCACTAGTGCTAATCGCGCTTGGGGAATGGCTTCTAGTATAGGTTTGATGCGCTCAATTTCTTTTTCGGCAGAAAGACGACCTACATACAATAATAAGGGACTTTCCGGGTGATTTTGGGTTAGGCGATCGCGCATTTCTAAACTAGCTAAATCGGGGTGAAATAATTCGGTATCTACTCCCCGTTGCCATAAATCTACCCGCTCAATGCCATGTGACGAAAGTTCTGTCATCATGGCAGTAGAAGTACATAAATTCAAAGCTGCTTGATTATGCGCCCCCTTTAACAGTTCCCAAAGTAATCCTTCTAACATTCCTAGACCGTAATGTTGCAGATATTGGGGCAAATGGGTATGATAGGAAGCAACTAAGGGGATTTTCATGACTTTGCTGTAAAAAATCCCGGATAGTCCCAAAACTGCCGGATTGACAACATGAATTACATCTGGCTGGAACTGTTCTAGAGTGTAACCAATGGCTGGGCGGGGTAATGCCATTTTCAACTCTGGATACAAAGGCAAAGGAAAGCCACTTACACCGTAAACTTTCGCTCCTTTGTGTTCCGTAATCCCGCCCTCTGGCGCAACTACTAAAACTTGATTTCCTTGACGTTGTAGGTGGTCAACGGTGTGACGCAGGCGTGTCACAATTCCGTCAACCTTGGGTAAAAAGGTTTCGGTGAATAAGGCAATTTTCATAGAAAATTATTCAGTCCAGGCAGATAATTCCAACTTCTGTTGAATGTTGGTATCTACAACAGAGTAAACTGACTCCTGTGGTGTAATCAATTCTGTACAGCCAGAATTAATGTTTTTTCGCTGCTGTCGTACAAATTCTGAAATATCCTCAATATGATCAATCCAATCTCTGGCATAAGCAGCGAGAATTTTTCCTCGTAATCCCAACTGTATTGCCCTTCGTTCTAATTTAGCCCCAGATGGGTGATGATCAGGATCCCATTGCAGACGGACTGGCGAATGCTTGAGAGCTGTTTGCCAAGCTTCTCTGGTGGTATAAAGTTCTGGGATAAAGCTAGAATGCACAATTTTTGTCAGAATTTCATCAAAAGCTGCTTTTTTAAGCCAAACGGCTAAAACTACCTCTTGCCCAGGTTTTGTCCCCCATCCAGAACGGTACATCATCCACAAGAAGTTAGTTTTAATCCAACTCATCCGATCCAGCTTGAACTCGCCGCCAAAGTAACCATGAGTGACGGCGAAGTCAGCAATCGCTGGACGATAAGCTTGATATACAACAATTGTCTGGTCGTCATATTGCGCTAATATATGACGACCAGTTTTCGGCCATTTACTGAGTTGGGTTAAATATGGTTCTGTAATCAGCCGCACAGTTAACTCTAATTTCTATGCCAAGAAACTTTAGGTAAGATTTGCTTGTGATCAACTCGTTTTTGATATTTGACAGCAAAGTTAAGCAGAGAATCGAGGAGAGAATCAGAGAGATAGTGAGGATGTAGACCCAAATCTAGTAATTTAGTGTTTTTAGCATTGAAATAATGCTCTTCTTTCTCGACTCTGGGATTATCTAAGTTATTGATTTCGACATTCAGTCCCAAAGCATTCCCAGCTTTCTTCACCATTAATGCCAAGTCACCGACGCTAAATTGCTCAGTAAATTGGTTAAAGACGCGGAACTCACCAGCTTGCGCTGGGTTAGCGATCGCAATTTCAATACATCGCACTGTATCTCGAATATCTAAAAAGCCGCGAGTTTGTCCGCCTTTACCATAGACAGTCAGGGGATGACCTATCGCTGCTTGAATACAGAAACGGTTTAATGCTGTACCGAACACACCATCGTAATCAAGACGGTTGATCAACAGTTCATCCATTCCTGTTTCTTCGGTGAGAACGCCGTAAACTACACCTTGGTTTAAGTCTGTCGCCCGTAATCCCCAAATTCGGCAAGCAAAATGTATATTGTGGCTATCATGCACTTTGCTCAGGTGATACATTGAACCGGGCTGTTTCGGATAAGGTAAGGTATCTTTACGCCCATTGTGTTCAATGGTGATATAACCTTCTTCAATGTCAATATTGGGTGTACCGTATTCACCCATTGTTCCCAATTTCACCAGGTGACAGTCTGGGAAATCTTCTTTCATGGCATATAGTAGGTTCAACGTCCCCACTACGTTATTAACCTGAGTGAGAACTGCGTGTTCTCGGTCAATCATGGAAAACGGTGCGGAACGCTGTTCACCAAAATGCACGATCGCATTTGGCTCAAATTTACGCAACGTTTTTTGCAGAAATTCGTAGTTAGTAATATCGCCAACGAACAAGTCAATGGATTTACCTGTTAAATCTTGCCAGCGTTGGAGGCGTTGCTGAATCGGTGCGATCGGCGTGAGGGTTTCCAAACCCAGTTCATTATCCCAATGCCGTCTCACCAAACTATCTAATATTCCAACTTCATAACCACGATTGGAAAGATAAAGTGCGGTCGCCCAACCGCAATACCCATCGCCACCAATAACTAGGACTTTCATTTTCACCAGTTTTTACTCGCTGATAGCTTAATCTATCAGGTTTCTGTACCCCCTCACTCATCATTCTGGAAGATGTGAGACAAGAAAGGGGTGTAGGCTTATGAGGGTATAGGGGTTTTGACGATTTACACCCCTCTTACTGAGGAATCCGATACTGTTGGACAATGTAATAAAACAAAGGGTAGTAATTTGGAAATTCTTGGCTGGGGCTTTTTCCTTGCCAATTGTATCTGACCTGATTCTGATTTAAGGTCAGCGTCATTGTACTAACAGCATTACCCACTCCTACCACCAACTGACCCTTTACACCTTGAATTGTTTGAAAGTTAGTCTCTTGTGAATTTAGGTTTTTTGAGCCTGGACTAATGGACTCTGATAATTGATTACTCGCCCAAGCTCGAATTTCTACGGCTTCATTTTTTGGTGACACTAACGCAATGCCATCATCATTAGTTGGTGTTATAGAACTATTCCAGTTACTCGGATATGGAAATTCATAGCTATAGCGAGAATTTTTATAAGTTTTCCAGGTGATATCTCTAACATTCAAGCTAGGAGTAAAACAACCGGACAGCATCAACAATACAGCAATTACAGCACTAATAAGCATAGTTTTAGTATAAAAATGTTTGCTAATCCACCGTGTTTTTGCTGTTAAGTTCGAGGTGATGCCGTTTAATTTTAAAACTGGAATTAATGATATATAGAGCATTTTCGAGATAAATTTCATCATTTGTCTCTACTTTGATCTGATTAATAGTCTAGTCGCTTATATAACTTAAGTTAGTAACAAACTTTGTAACAAGCAAACCGCAATTGTAAAGAAGAATAACAAAACTGCCGTCAAAACGTTTTACTGTCTTGACAACAGAGAGGGTAGCCGATAACGTAATATACATACCCGGGTAAGACCACTAAAGAGTAATATGCAAACTAAGCAAAAGGTTACGTTGTATTTGTCGCCAGAACTGCACAAAAAACTGAAAATTCGATCTGCAATAGATTCCGAGCGAATGTCAGACCTTGCTGAACGTGCCATTTTTTTCTACCTGACTAACTCAGAAATAGTAGAAGAAATTGAAGCAGCAACTTACGGCAGGACGCATAAAGTTTATTCCTGTCCTAGCTGTGACAGTTCACTAGTACTAAGAGATGGGGAATTAGTGAACTTAGGAAGGCAACCTGGCGTAATAGGTCAAGATCATCTTTCTCTAGATGAAATGGTTGAAGCAGAAACCCATCCCAAGGGTGAGGAAGAATTAGTTCCCTGCTAGGTAGGAATTAGATAGGTAATCCTTAATTTCGGTTGTTGTCATCAACAAAACGATGTCTTTACTGTACTAGGGTCTCAAGTAGGTCGATTTATGAAAGAAGAGCTCAATATTCTCATTCAAGCTCAATACCCACTAATCTACCTTGTGACATCCGAGGAAGAGAGGGCAGAGCAAGCAATTTCCACAATCGCCCAAGTGTTAAGACCCCAACGCCGAGTGTTTGTGTGGACAGTAACTCATGGCATCGTGGAGTATGGTCAACCCCGGAGTGTAAGTCAACACAACACCGTTTCACCAGAAGCGGCGATCGATTGGATAATCCGGCAAAAAGAACCTGGTATATTTATTCTTAAAGATTTACATCCATTTATTGATGCTCCTGCGACCACAAGGTCATTACGTGATGCGATCGCCAGCTTTAAAGGTATGCAAAAGAACATCATACTGATGTCTCCCATGCAACAAGTACCCATCGAACTGGAAAAAGAAGTGGTCGTTCTAGACTTCCAATTGCCGGATATGTCAGAGTTAAACAAAGTATTAACTCAACATCTCGACCAGCATCGGGGACGACGTTTGACTACAGAAGCGCGGGAAAAACTCCTCAGAGCAGCTTTGGGATTAACTAAAGATGAATCGGAGAAAGTGTACCGTAAGGCACAAGTCACCACAGGACGGTTAACGGAAGAAGAAGTAGATATAGTTCTATCTGAGAAAAAGCAACTCATTCGGCGTAATGGCATCCTAGAATACATCGAAGAGGATGAAACTATTGATGCTGTAGGTGGCTTAGAAGAACTGAAAAAATGGCTTAAACAACGCTCGAATGCCTTTACAGAAAGAGCCAGAGAGTATGGTTTGCCCCAACCAAAAGGGATGTTGATTTTAGGTGTTCCTGGTTGCGGGAAGTCACTGATTGCCAAAACAACGTCCCGACTGTGGGGTTTACCACTGTTGCGTTTAGATATGGGCCGAGTTTATGACGGCTCAATGGTGGGACGAAGTGAAGCTAATCTGCGTAACGCTCTCAAAACAGCAGAATCTATCTCTCCAGCTATCCTATTTATCGATGAGTTAGATAAATCCTTTGCAGGTAGTGCTGGTTCTGGTGATTCCGATGGCGGTACATCAAGCAGGATATTTGGGTCTTTCCTCACATGGATGCAAGAGAAGAAATCTCCAGTATTCGTCATGGCTACAGCCAACCGCGTAGAACGCTTACCTGGGGAATTTTTGAGGAAAGGTCGTTTCGATGAAATTTTCTTTGTGGATCTGCCCACACCTGAAGAACGTTGTGATATCTTCAAGATCCACCTCAATAAACGCCGTGAAGACATCACCCGCTTCGACTTAGAACAACTAGCCAAGATGTCTGATGGCTTCTCTGGTGCAGAAATTGAACAAGCACTGATTGCGGCAATGTACGAAGCCTTTGCCCAAGACCGCGAGTTCACCCAATTAGATATTATTGCTGCGCTCAAAGCCACTTTGCCACTGTCTCGCACGATGCAAGAACAGGTCACAGCCTTAAGAGACTGGGCAAGACAGCGCGCTAGACCCGCAGCATCCTCCGTTGCTGAATATCAGCGAATGGAGTTTTAAAAGCTTTCCCTTGCTAACCCAGGGGGAAAGGCTAGCCAAACCCGCTAGCAGTTACGAAAAACAGCCGCACCCTCATAATCGCGGCTTCCCAAAAACAAACCGTTGTCCTAAATTCTCAATCTTCTCATTGGAGGAAACCCAAATGTCTCATTTTAGCACTCTTCGCACCAAAATCACCGATGCCGAAATCCTGAAAGCTTCCTTGCGCGACCTGGGTATCAGCGTAAAAACAGAAGCTGATGTACGCGGTTATAACGGTCAGCGCGTTCGTTCCGACATCGTTGCAGTATTGGAAGGCGAATACGACTTGGGCTGGTCTCGCAACAGCGATGGTTCTTTTGACCTAATCGCTGACCTGTGGGGTGTTGCTAAGAAGCACAACCAAACCGAGTTAATCAACTCCATCAACCAAAAATACGCTGTTAACAAAACCTTAGCTGAAGTAAAACAGCGCGGTTTGCAAAACGCAAATGTGAAATTAGTATTGCAATAACAATTTCTCTGCGCGTTCCCAAAGCTGCACGGGTTAACCAAGTTATAGCGGTTAGCCCGCTTTTTTTTTATGTCTGGTTTATTATCAGCCCCTAAGTTAACACAGGCAATTTTTAGGCAGGTGCAAGTAGTTGGAAGTCACCTAGACGGAACAACTCACTAACAAAGGGAGAACGTTCACAATTGGTAAATCCTAATTTTAAATAGCTGCTTTTAAATTCATTAAATCCTGGTCTACTGTTCAGAATAATATAAGGGTTGAAAAATATTTTGGAATTTCCTCCATACACAACATAATCGTAACCAAAGCAATCAGATTCCTCATATCCATAAGGGATAAAGCGACTGATTAGAAGATAAACCCTGTCTTTTTTATATGGTAATAGTTCAGAAAGGTGAGGATAACCTGCTATTTCATAATCTTTGTAAGCCCCAGATGCTATTAAGAAAATAGGACGCTGTTCTTCAATAGCTCTGCTAATTAGAGGTAATCTACTAGAGTTAATTGTCAGTTCATCTCCATCTCGTGCCTCAAAGTGTGTACAGTAGCCTGCTTCTTTAGCTTTATGAATTTGAATATAAGTTGGGCCATGTACTGTTGTAAATTTTGCTTGATTTGGTACAGGTGTGTTGTTGATAGGCGGTTTGTAGTGATCAATAGCTTGCTTCTCTAACTTAATGAGAGTCTTAGTTAAGTCTGAAATTGTAGCTAAAAAATCCTCTGTTAAAACACGGTAGCGTATCACAGCATTTTCCATTACCTCAAACTGTCCTTGGCGGTGATGGTTTATATGACGACTTTTTAAATTACGCGAAAGACCGATGTACATAACTGGAGATGAGCTATTACCTATATAGTAAATACCTGGTTTTGCTGGTAGTTCTTTACGTTGAATATAGGGTAAAACTGGCATTGTCTTATAATTGAGATGCAACTTCATAATCTCTATTTTTACCTAGCAATGAAATTTGACTACTAGGTTAGTTTGCCCCTAATTTATGCTTCAATCTGTAAAGCTGAGAAATTTATTTTTTACCAAAATTGACTTAAATCCAAAACCAAACGAGAGTTTGACGAATTTAAAATATTCTTTACACTAAACCAGCTTGAAAAATTTGGGTTGGGGTGAGGGTCAATTCTGGAAAGGTTTGGGAGATAATGCGATCGCTATCGTGAAACTTACTGATTTGGTATTCTCCATCCACTAAATTACAAACAGAGATGGTTGGTTGTTTGGGGTTGCCGATAAAATTGCGTCCACCCAACGCAGCATAGTCTACAATCCAGTATTCAAGGATACCCATCTCTTCATAATCAGCATATTTTAAGTAGTAATCGTCCCGCCAGTTAGTTGAGACAACTTCAATCACCAAAGGTATTGTTGCACCTAAACTCACGATGGATTCTTTTTTCCATAATGTTTCATTGACCAGATTTGCCTGATTTAGCAGCAACACATCAGGAAAATAACCAGAATCTTTTTCCAGAGGTCTAACTATAGCTTGGTTGGGGATAATATAGGGGAGGTTTAATCGGTCAAATTCAACCGTGACTTTTCTAGCTATAAAACCCTTGACTTCCTCATGTTCCCCTATTGGTTGTGCCATCTCAACAATGCTTCCATTATGTAATTCGTAGCGTACCGCAGTATTTTCGGGTAGCCAATCGACAAATTCCTCAAATGTTACTGGCTTGGGTATAGCTTGAGTCATAGTTGATGGAGAATTACTGCTTTGAAAGATATTATCTCTAAGTCTAAGAAACTGCGGACATTTTGGCAGCAAAATTCATAAAATGCTAGCAGGAAGCAATCCTAATCTTTTGATTTATCAGTCACAGAGCTACCAGACATACTGCTCTCAGTTCGACTGATAATATCTTTGGCAAACCTTTCGCTGAACCCAACAATAAAAGCCAAAGAGAAAAATGTAAAACCTTTTGTGTTCTGCTGATTAGCATTTTGGGTAATTTGTAGTGGGCTAATTGTAGAACAACTAATTGTGAATAATAGAATTCCAAAAGACGCACCAATTAATGGTTTACAAGCTCCAATAACTATAGGTAAAATTGAATCATCATAATCTTTATTTTGATACTCTTCTATCCTGGTTAAAATACTGATAATACTACCTAATGCTCCCGCAGAACCAACTAAAGCTAATAGAACAAGGGTATTTAAATCTTCCCTAGACATGATCATATTTACTTTTGACTGTCCATTTACAGAGCTTCCTGGGGGTATATTACCAACAAATTGAGACAAGTAATTTATAACAAAAACAGATGAAAATCCAATACCCAAATACAGTGGAAGTGCCATAAAAAGACCAACCATCAATTTATTTGGTGTTGAGCCTAGATGAACAATTTTAAGTAATGAATTTTTCCAAAATCCCCCAATAGGATTGTCAGTTTCATCAATAGAATACTGAATATTACGTCTTATTCTTTTAGCCAGACAAGTGTTTGGTTGTTTTTGAAGGAGAGCATCTATAGCAATTTGAATAAAATCTAGTTTAGCTGCTAGTTGCTCCTGCCTTGCGTCACAATCCTTTAGATTCTTGACGGCGTTATATATAAATCTTTTTTCAATTGACTGCAATAAATTAATTATGCTGGCAAGTTCTTCTTGAGTAGCTTTGTTGAGAACTACGCCTTCATGTCCTAATTTCTTAAGCTCTGCTGTAATTTGTCCAATTAAATAATCTACTCTAGCTGGAATATCAATCGGTAATCTTCTTTTTAATGCTGGTTTTTCCCCTGCTATGGAAATATTTTGTGAATTTTCAGAGACCTTGACTTCTTGTACTGTCATATAATTTTTTTCATGAATTAAGCAATATGATTTGGATCTAGCAATCCTAAATCAGTTGTGAGAGACAGGATACTTAAAAAGACAATATGTACCTTATATATGCGTATTTTCCCACATTTCATTTCGGATTGTTATTTATAGCTCTGGCTATTAAAGCTATACAACGTATTGTATGATGCTTTAATGCTGAAGAATTTATTTCCTACCAAACTTGACTTAAATCCAAAACAAACCCAGGTAATAAGGTTTCACCAGAAAGCGTCTGAGGACTATCTAATATCTCAACTTGAATATTAGGACGATAAATAAAAACTTGGCGTTGTTTTCTATCAATTAACCAACCCAGTTTTGTGCCGTTATCTATATATTCTTGCATCTTGTCTTGCAAGGTTCTTAAATTATCAGTTTCAGAACGCAATTCAATCACAAACTCAGGACAAATTGGTGCAAATTTTTTTCGTAATTCTAATGGTATTGCTTCCCAACGAGTGCGTTTTATCCAAGCTGCATCAGGAGAACGTACTGCGCCATTGGGTAAAGTAAACCCACCACTAGAACCAAATCCTACCCCTGTAGCATCTTGCTTTGTCCAAATACCTAACTGCACAATCACATCAAAGTTACATTGATCTGTTTCTGAACCAGTTGGGGGCATAATTACTAATTCTCCGATCGCATTACGTTCGATACTTAAATCATGGTTGAGTTGACAAAATTCATAAAATTGGTCGTCACTCATAGCGATCGCACTCGGCAATTGCAATACTATCGGTATAATTTCGGTAATGCTGGGTAAGCTTGTAGTCATAATTTTGCATTGATTCTTGACTTAATTTTACTTAAAGATTAAGTCCCCAACATTTGCAGGTTATGCAAAGTTGAATAAAGTCCTCCTGCTTTTAACAATTCTTCATGGCTACCTTGTTCAATTAATTCGCCTCGCTTCAACACAAAAATTCTATCCACATTGCGAATTGTTGATAAACGGTGAGCAATAATAATTGCTGTCCTTCCGATTAATAACTCATTTAATGCTTCTTGAACTAAAGCCTCTGTGCCAACATCTAAACTAGCGGTAGCTTCATCTAAAACCAAAATTTGTGGGTTACGAATCGCTGCACGAGCAAAAGCTAAAAGTTGCTTTTGTCCACTAGAAAGGTTTGTTCCGCGTTCTCGCAATTGGGTGTTGTAACTTGCTGGTAATTGTTCAATAAATTCAGCAATATTTGTTTTTTCAGCCGCCGCTTGAATTTCTTCAAAGGTATAGTAATCACCCAAAGTAATGTTACTTTTGACATCACCAGCAAACAGAAAACCCTCTTGTAAAATTACCGCCATGTAACGCCGCAGTTCAGCTTGAGGTAACTCTCGAATATCTACACCATCTACGAGAATGCGTCCTTGGGTGGGTTCGTAGAGACGACACAATAGCCGAATAATAGAACTTTTACCTGCACCAGTCGGCCCGACTAATGCGATTTTTTCACCGGGATGAATGACAAAATCCAAATCTCTAATGACATAATCATCATCTTTGTAGGCAAACCAAACGTGTTCAAAACGGATTTCTCCCAAGGTTGGCTGAGGATTGGTGTCTTGAGATTCTAAATTGGCGATGATTTCGTCGATGTAACCGAATTGGTTATCTAATACAGACAAACGGGGATTGATGCGATCGCTAATTTCTATCGGCTCATCTAAAATATCACTTACACGTTCAATTGCTGTGAACCCAGACTGAATCACAGTGAATTTCTCCGCGAAATCCCGCAATGGGTCAAACAATCGTTGCGCATAGAGAACAAACGCCGATAAAGTCCCAAAAGTCAAGTTATTCCCTAAGAGTAACCAACCGCCTAATCCTAAAACTCCGGCGATCGCAATTAAGCCAATCCATTCTAAAGTTGCAGAAACGGCAGAATCATAAAAAATAGTTTCATCGACTAGCTTGTTGTAGCGTTGGTTAGTCGTGCGAAATAAATCAGCATTATACTTTTCTCGCCGAAATAACTGCACTACATTAATCCCCAGGACATTTTCCTGTAACTGGGAATTTAGCATTGACAGTTCTTCCCGTGATTTGTAGTTAGCTTTACGATATCGTCGCTGAAAATATATTGTTAACCAAGTCACTGGTAACAACATCACCAGTAATAAACAAGCTAGTTCCCATTGGATAGAAAACATCAAACCCAAGATAACCAGCATCGAAAATACATCAGAAACGATGCCAATCGCCCCAGTGGAAAATACATCACCTAAGACTTCTACATCACTGGTAAGTCGAGTGACTAATTTACCTACGGGTGTACGGTCAAAAAACCGCACTGCTAAGGATGTTACATGATGAAATAAATCTTGACGAATGCCGGCAGTGATGGTTTGACCTATCTTCTGGAGTAAATAACCCTGAACACCAGTGAGGATTAATCGCAGCAGAATTAGGGCGAGCAGTAATCCTTCGATGATATGCAATCCTTGAGACAAGGGGCGATTTCTCAAAAACTCATAAGTGCTAGGTTCATTACGAATCAGAGATACAGCCTGTCCAATTAATAGAGGCTGCACCGCGTTAGCTAAAGCAATGGGCAACAATAGTAATATTGCGAGTAAAAGCAATTTACTGCGACGACGGGCGTAAGGTACTAAACGCAAAAACAGTCGCCAGTCATTGTTGCGCCAACGGTCTTTTCTGTAAGATTTGGGGGATGATTGGTAGATGCTCATAGATGAGCATTATATTAATTTTTACAATTATAGAAACACTTGTTTAAGGGTAACATTATGAGTTTTTGTTACTATGCCTGAGATAGAAACCGCAAGATTGAGATTAAGGCATTTTACCCAAGATGATTTTGATACTTTATTTCGTCTTTACTCTGATGCTGAAGTCATGAGGTATCTTGTCCCCAGAACCAAAGAACAAACTCAAGCTAGTCTAGTGAAACATATCCAGCACTGGCAACAGCACAATTTTGGGATGTGGGCAGTAGTTCACAAGGATAGCGGTAAAATGATTGGTCGCTGTGGACTTGGTTTTTTAGACAATACCCCTGAAGTTGAGCTTGGCTATGTATTGGATAAATCCTATTGGCACATGGGCTTGGCTACAGAAGCATCTCAGGCTACATTAAAGTACGGTTTTCTGAAAGTCCAGTTAGATCAGATAGTAGCGATCGCTCTCCCCGAAAACATAGCATCCAGGCGGGTAATTGAGAAAGTAGGGATGAAGTATCAAAAACAGGCTCACTACTACGGTCTAAATGTCGTATATTACACCTTGTCTCAATCTGAGTGGCAACTAGATGGTGAATGATGCTTGTATACACATGATTAATCGCCTCTATATAAATAATTACGCCATTACCTGATTTAAAGCCAATAACAACTCGTTGATCGTGTAGGGTTTAGATAAAAATGTGGCAGCACCTGTATTGACTATTTCTCCCAGTTTATTTTTAGCAATTAAACCACTGGTGGCAATAATTTTCACATCAGGGTTAATTTTCTTCAAAGCACGGATAGTAGTTAAACCATCTAGTCCCGGAAGCATGAGATTCACTAATACAGCACTAATTTTATCTGGATATTTGGCATAGAGAGCGATCGCTTCAATTCCATCACTAGCAACTAAAGCTTGGTACTTGTGGCTCTCTAAAGATGTTTTGGTGATATCCCGAATTGCAGGCTCATCATCTACAATCAAGATTAACTCTCCTTGCCCTGTGAATGGAATCAATTGATCTGGACTAAATATTTCTGTTCCTTCCACAGCTGGTAAATAAACTTTAAATGTTGTACCGCTTCCCACCACACTATCTACATTTATAAAACCACCGTGGCTTTTCACAATGCCAATTACTGTTGAAAGTCCCAAACCCGTACCTTGTCCTACGGCTTTGGTAGTAAAAAATGGCTCAAAAATGCGATCTAAGTTTTCTTCTGGAATTCCCACACCAGTGTCTGAAACTGTCACCACTATGTAGGGGCCGGGTTTGGCTTCTAAGTTCATGCGAACATAGTTTTCATCAATTAACAAATTTTCTGCCACAATGGTGAGTGTTCCGCCATCAGACATCGCATCACGAGCATTCACACAGAGATTCATCATCACTTGATGTAACTGGGTGCTATCTCCAGAAATCAGCCATAATTCTTTCGGGATATCTGCAACTATTTCAATAGATTTGGGAAATGTTTCTTTCAGAATTTTGGCAAGTTCTAAAATAATGTGCTTCAGTTGCAAAGTAATGCGTTTCCCTTCTACACCTCTGGCAAAAGATAACACTTGCTTAACTAAATCTGCACCACGTTTAGCATTAATTTCTAAAATTTCTAATAAATGCTGTGTGCGTTCATCAGCATCGGGGAATTTTAGGGGTAATAATTGCGCCCCCGCTAAAATGGGTGTCAAGATATTGTTCAAATCATGTGCAATGCCACTAGCTAAAGTCCCTATACTTTCTAGGCGTTGAGTACGAAGTAATTGCGCTTCCAAATGTTTTTTCTGAGTAATATCTGTATCCACAGACAGAATTGATTTTGGTTTATCATACTCGTCACAAACTAAACTCCAGCGACTAGCAACTAAAAGTTCTTTGCCATTTTTAGTAACTTTGTTTAACTCCCCTTGCCAGTTACCTTGGGAGATGACATGTAATAAAGCAATCTCTATATCTGGAGATGGTTCAGTAAACAACAGTTCACTGGCATTTTTCCCAATCACCTCTTGAGCTGACCAACCGTATAAGTTTTCTGCTCCTTTATTCCAAAAAAGTATTTGATTGTGTAAATCGCGTACACAAATTGCATCGGTGGTAATGTCTAATAATGCGGCTTGTTCGCGGATTTTTGCTTCTGCTGACTGACGTTCTTTTAGAGCAATTTGTTGTTCAGTAATATCAATACTGGCACAAGTTATGCCAATGATTTCTTGTGATTCACTCTGCAAGGGTTCAACTGTCAAATCATAATATCGAATCCCTTTGTCAGTTGTAATCGCTACTTCCGCACGAGTACCTATACCAGTAGTTAAAACATGATATTTAATGGCGGTGAGGCCTTGGGCATCCAAATGAGGCATGATTTCACAGTCTTTCTTGCCTATCATTTCTTGTTCTGTCCAACCAGCTCTTTGGTTATAAACCCAGGTGTAACGTAAATCTCTATCTTGGTTGAACACAAAAATCGGGGAGTTTTTTAAGGCTACACGGAATCGCTCTTCACTTTGGCGCAGTGCATCTTCCGTGTGTTGGCGTTCAATGGCATAACGCATAGAGCGGACTAGTAAGTCGCCAGTTACTTGTCCTTTAACTAAATAATCCTGCGCTCCCTCCTGCATAGCTCTTAACGCCAATGTTTCATCATCTATACCAGTCAAGACAATGATCGGAATGGTTTTGGCTTGGCTGTAAGCTCGAATAAAGGTTTCGATTCCTTGGCTATCTGGTAATGATAAATCCAATAGCATGACATCAAACTGAGAGCTATTAACTTCATCACTGAATAAGTTAATAGCTTCTGATAATTGCTCAACTGTATGTAAATTTATACTAGCGGTATTAACTTCTCTAAATAACTCTTGAATTAAAAAAGCATCACCAGGGTTGTCTTCTACTAATAGAACTTGAATAATTTTATCTGCCATAGCCCCTACTCCGGTGGCAGTTTGACGATCGCAAACCAAAAGTTTTCTATAGATTTTACAATTCTAACGAATTGATCAAAATCAACTGGCTTGGCTATATAACAGTTAGCCGCTAAGTTATACGCTTTGAGAATATCTTCTTCGGCTTGAGAAGTTGTCAATACCACTACGGGAATGCGTTTGAGATGTTCATCACTTTTAATCTCTGCTAATACTTCCCGCCCGTCTTTTCTGGGTAAATTTAAATCCAGAAGAACTATATCTGGATGAGGTACATGGGCATATTTTTCTTGTTTTCTCAGAAATGCCATTGCTTCCACACCATCTTCTACCACATTGAGGTTAACTGAGATTTTGCTATCCTCTAATGCAATACGTGTAAGTTCCACATCACCTGGATTATCTTCTACTAACAAGACCTGAATTGGCATAAAATTTTTTGTAGTGATCACGATTGTTGACCTGCTTGTTCTGGAATTGTGAAATAGAAAACTGAGCCTTGTCCTGGTTCAGACTCAACCCAAATTCGGCCTCCGTGGCGTTCGATAATTTTCTTACAAATTGCCAATCCAATCCCAGTACCGGGATATTTACTTCGCCCGTGTAGGCGTTGGAAAATGACAAAAATACGTTCAAGATATTGTTTTTCTATGCCAATTCCGTTGTCACGAACCCAAAAGAGCCATTGGGGGTGGGAATTGGCAATTGAAAACTGGTAATTGGGCAGACTTTCTCCCCCTGCATCCCTACTCACCTGCTCTTCTCCTACCTTCTCTGCACCAATATGAATTTGCAGGGGAATTTCTCGGCGGAATTTCATGGCGTTAGCGATTAAGTTTTGGAAAACTTGGGTGAGTTGAGTGGGATCTGTGGTAACTGTAGGTAAAGGATCTTGGGTGATGACTGCTCCAGATTCTTCAATAGCTATTGTGAGATTAGTTTTTACCCGTTCTAAAATTGCAGCACAATCAACCGAAACAAAGGGTTGTCCACGGGTAGTCAATCGAGAATAATTTAATAAATCATTGATTAAGGTTTGCATCCGTTGCGCCCCATCGACAGCATAGCTAATAAACTGTTCTGCGGTGCTGTCTAGTTGATTTTTGTAGCGACGCTCTAATAGTTGTAAGTAACTAGTGACCATCCTTAATGGTTCTTGCAAGTCATGGGAAGCGACATAGGCAAAACTTTCTAACTCGGCATTGGAACGAGCCAGTTCTTGACTTTGGCGGGTTTGCTGTTCTAGTAATTGTGCTTGGGATAAGGCTATGCCTATTTGGTTAGCTAACTGTTGCAATAATTCCAACTCGAATTGTGTCCAGTAGCGGGGTGCATGACATTGGTGGGCAATTAACAATCCCCAAATGCCTTCTCGATGGAGAATTGGAACTACAAGGTTAGCTTTCACACCAAACTGTTGTAAAAATTCCCGATGGCAATCTAGAATATCTGCTTGAGCAATATCCATAATTGCACTGACTCTACCTTGGCGATATTTGTCTACATAGTCTTGTTGAAAGCAAGGGTCGAGGATGTTTTGTCCTAAAACTACAGGCCAGCCGGGTAGTACGGCTTCTTGTTCTACTATTCCTGAACCATCAGGCCACAACCGAAAAATTAAAACTCTGTCGGCTTGCAAAAGTGTCTGGACTTCCTGAACTGAGGTTTGGAGAATTTCTGCAATTTGCAGGGTTTGACGAATTTTAACAGTGATTTCTGCAAATAATTGCGATCGCAAGTTTTGCCTTTTGAGTTCTTCTTCTGTCTGCTTGCGCTCTGTAATATCTGTATGCGAACCGACCATTCGCACTACATTACCTGTTTCATCCCAGAGTGCCTGTCCTCGATCTAAAATCCATTTATAGTGACCGTCTTTACACTGGACACGATGTTCTGTAATGTAATACGGTGTTTTGCGATCTAGATGGTCTCGAACAGCTTGCATCACCCAATTTAAATCATCGGGATGCACTCGCTTTAACCATTCCTCTATCTGGTTATTAAGTTCATGGTCTGCATACCCCAACATTTGTTTCCAGCGTGGGGAGAAGAAGACTTCATTTGTTTTGATGTTCCAGTCCCAGATGCCATCATTATTGCCTTGCAAGGCTAACTGCCAACGCTCTTCACTTTCTTTGAGTGCGGAAGCTGTATGATGTTTCTCTGTAATATCTTGAAAATAAACAGATAAGCCGTTTTTACTGGGGTAGGCGTGGACGGCAAACCATTTATTTAGACGTGGATAGAATTCCTCAAATTCAACACTTGTTTGTTGGGTAATTGCTTTGCGATATTCTTGCTCAAATGATGTGTTTGCTGTGTCGGGAAATGTTTCCCAAATATTTTTACCTAATAAATCTGTTTGGTTTTTTTGCAATATTTTGGCAGCTTGACCATTAACGTAGGTAAATCGCCATTGTTTATCGAGAGCGAAAAACGCATCAGTAATACTTTCCAAAATATTACTAACGCGATCGCTCACTAGTTCCGATTCTATACGAGCAGCTTGCTCTTGATTGATCAGTTGTTCGCTAATTTGTGCTACGTGAGCCATATTGCGCCTGAGTTCTAGTTGATCAATTACTAAGTGACTTAAAGCTACAAGTGCATCAATTTGCCGTTGACTCAATTCTTTGGGTTGTTGATCAATCACACACAGAGTTCCTAATACCCGACCTTGAGGACTCAAAAGGGGTACACCTGCGTAAAAACGCACATATGGATATGATGTGACTACTGCATTAGTGGCCAGGCGATCATCCGCCAAGGCATCAGGAATCACTACAACATCTCGCGTTTCTTGGCATAAGTAGGAAAATCCAACATTACGAGGCATTTCTCCCACACTTAAACCTAATTTTGCCTTAAACCACTGACGATGTTCATCAATAAAATTAACTAAAGCTATGGATGTACCACAAATAAACGCAGCTAAATGTGCCAGATTGTCATATGCTGCTTCCGGTTCAGTATCCAGAATTTGGTACTGGTGTAATTCTGCTAGCCTAGCCTGTTCCTGCTCAGTAGAATCGGATGTCATAGCATTTTGATTAAAAATATGGTCGAGAATGTCAAATTTTCGACTCCTCAATTCTTTTTAAGCTTGATTCTTGTTAAAAAATGCAACAAATTTTGATGTAAATATCTATTTATAGAATAAAACGTTGCATTAATTTTATTGTATAAAAATCTATTTAAATAACTTAACTGTATTACTAGTTCAACAAAACCTAAAAACACATATTTAGAATTCAGAATAATTCCACAAAAATAATATCCCCGACTTTTTGAAAAAGCCGAGGATATTTACTCACCAATTTGATGGATAGCCAATTAAGCTGGTGTTAAGACAGCCTCTCTCAGCCGCTCAACCAAATCATGTAAGTTACCCGTGTTGAGCCGATAACTTAGAGGATGAGCAATCAACCGAGCTGTGCTTTCATACAAAGTAGTAATTTCAATCAAACCATTTTCTCTTAAAGTTCTGCCAGTAGAAACTAAATCAACAATCACCTCAGACATACCTGTAATGGGGCCTAGCTCTACCGAACCGTAAAGTGGCACTATTTCCACTGGTAAATCTAAACTTTGGAAGTATTCATTAGCACAATTAACATATTTAGATGCAACCCGGCTATGTGGCGGTAAATCTATAGGTGATTTATAAGGACTAGAAGCTTTCACCGCAACCGACATCCGACAATAGCCAAACCCCAAATCCACTAAATGGGCAACTTGGGGTTTTTTTTCGCGGAGAACATCGTAACCAATAATACCAATTTGTGCCTGACCATATTCCACATATACAGGCACATCTTGACCTCTAACTAATAATCCTTTAGCTGTTCCACTAGCATCAGTAATTTGCAATTGACGGTTTCCTGAGTCTAGAAAAGCACTAAAATCCAACCCGACAGATTGCAGGAGACGGATGCTATTTTTCAGTAGTTCCCCTTTCGGCAACGCAACAGTTAACATTCTCTTTCTTGGTATCCTTGGCTATGGACATTTTACCAGGATTTATGCAAGGGGGTAAGGGTGTAAGGGGGTAGGGGTGTAGGGGTGTAGGGGAAGAATAATTGGCGTTGCCGATTGATAATATGAATTTGTCTCACGCATACTGCTTCGCAAAACTCGCAGGGTAGGCACAAACGTACAAAGAAAAAAAGGTGATTTTGGCATATCCTAACTCTGAATTAAGCAAAGCCGAATAATTTACATTCTCCTTTCCCCTATACCCTCACACCCCTATACCCTTACACCCTTAGCAGTATGAGAATTTTATTAGTTGACGACGAAGTAGAACTCACTGACCCTTTAAGTCGCGTGTTGACACGGGAAGGCTACACTGTCGATGCGGCTTATAATGGTGCAATTGGCAGAGAAATGGCACAATCAGGCAATTATGACTTACTCATCTTAGATTGGATGTTGCCTGGAAAAACTGGCTTGGAAATTTGCCAAGAATTACGTCAGCAAGGCAAAATAACCCCTGTTTTGTTTCTCACCGCCAAAGATACTTTAGATGATAGAGTAGAAGGTTTAGATGCTGGTGCAGATGACTATTTAGTTAAGCCATTTGAACTGCGAGAATTATTAGCTAGAGTTCGTGCTTTGTTGCGTCGTTCGGTTTCTCAAAGTTATGAAGCAACCACGGGAAGATTAAGTGTAGCTGATTTAGAACTTGATTGTGAAAACCAAGTCGCCTACCGTCAAGGAAGAGTAATTGAACTTTCACAAAAAGAAAGCCAGCTATTGCAATATTTTATGGAACGCACGGGACAGCTACTAACTCATGCTCAAATTATGCAATATCTCTGGCAAGATGAAGAACAGCCCAGCAGCAATGTGATAGCTGCCTTAATTCGGCTACTAAGGCGCAAAATTGAAGTAGGTAAAGAAGCAACTCTGATTCATACGGTTTATGGTAAGGGCTATCGCTTTGGCACTTCTTCTATAGAGTAGATAGACAATTTTGAAAAAAGCATAGATAAAAGTCTTGTGAATACATAGGCTATTCCAATGATAGATTTATTCAATTGTTATACATGATTTTGATATATTCCTATCAATAACAAAGCTTGATATTACTCGGTTGCAATAATTCGTCATTTATTGATTGCCCTAAAGGTGTTATCTAATTTCATCTGATAACACCTTTAGGGTGTAAAGTTATGGATTTTTAATAGCAACTTAGTAAAAATCTGCTGTTGAAATGGAGGTTTAATCATGAGCAAAATTAATGGATTTGTTGGACGACGTAATTTTTTAAAATTAGCGGGTATAGGTGGTGTCGGTATTGGAGTTAGCGGTGTTAGCAGCGTAATTCTTTCAGGAGAATCAGCCGTAGCTCAAAAACCCACAACTACTGAAGTAAAACCTCAGCCAGTCAACCCCCAAGCGGCTTTAGCTAGGTTAATAGAAGGGAATAAAAGGTTTGTTGAAGATAAGCGTCTGAATCCTAATCAATCAAAACTAAGATTGCAGGAAACCGCTCAAGGTCAATATCCCTTTGCGGCAATACTTGGCTGTGCAGATTCCAGAGTACCTGCGGAGATTGTTTTTGATCAAGGATTAGGAGACTTGTTTGTAGTAAGGGTTGCTGGTAATGTTGTCAGTCCCACTGCAATCGGTAGTCTAGAATTTGCTACAGCTGTTTTAGGCGCGCAACTAATTGTAGTTTTAGGTCATTCCCAATGTGGAGCAGTGATCGCAGCTACCAAAGGTGAGCCACTACCTGGGAGAATTGGCACTTTTGTAGAAGAAATCAAGCCAGCTGTAGAAACAGTCAGGGATAAATCTGGTGATTTAACAGAAAACTCTATTATTGCTAATGTTCAATATCAGTCAAAGAATTTAGCAGAAAGTTCAACAATTTTAAGAGGCTTAATTAAAGAAGGTAAACTGAAAATTGCTGGTGGTCGTTATGATTTAGCTAGCGGTAGAGTTACTTTGGTCAGTTGATTGCTAATTTTAGCTTTCCATTTGGGAATATTAAATTTCCTAAATGGATGTTTTAACATTATGGAATTATTTAAGGTTACTCCCCAGAGGAGTTAGAACAAGTAAGTAATTATAGTTTTGCTAATCTCGTGAGTAATTGATCAATTTGAATTTGTAATTTTTCACGCAACTGATTTGCCCGTTGGTAAACTATTTTTCTACCATTGCTGACTTCACGATGACACTCTGTTTTGGTGTTGATGGCTTCTACAGGTTGAATAAAATAGCGTAAACGAGTTCTCATCGCCCAAACTCCCATTGAAGGAAAGAGAATTAGCACCAGCATTAGAGGTGAGATAGGACAGAATGGTAATTTAAATAGTCTTTGTAACTTTTGCAGATTTACTGTCCAAGGATGTAAAGATTCACTACCGATGCAAACAACTGGCAAAATGGGAACATGATAGCGATCGCTCAACTGTAAAAAACTCACATCAAACTTTTGCAGTTGGTAGCGTTTCTCCCAACCTTTCAACGGCCCACGTAAACCTTCAGGTGCATATAGCAAAATTTTACCTTGGGCAATAGCTTGCTCAAAATCACCCAACTCTGCGCGCACAGCACCCAACACCTGTGACCATTTGGGCGGTAACCACCACACCACCCAAGGATGATCAAATAATGATACACCCGCTAGAGGTTGTGCTGTCCAGCCCCGCGTTTCCCCTAATAAATAACCCAAACTAATAAAATCCCACGGAAAACACATCCCTGCATGGTTCATTGCTACAACTATTGGCCCTGTTGTCGGCAAATTCTCAACTTGCTGCAATTCCCCACAAAAATAATATTTCACAATAAAAGCTAAAATTTCTTCACGGAATGCCTGTTGATAATTGGGATTAAATTCTACAATTTCTGTTCTAGGTGAACGACAACCCAGACGCAACCATCGGCTCAAAAACGCTAGATAAAATCCCCCTGGAATTAAAAATAGTAAATATTCTAGCCAATGCCAACCGTCGGGGTCTGCATGATAATGTTGCCAATGACGGTTAAATAAAATTAACCAACCAGGAGGATACCACAAACAAAACCTGTCAACCCAGCTAAATTGATATGGTTGCTCAGTTGCTTTTACTTGTGGGGAATGTATCAGACTTTCAGAGTGTTGATTAATCACAACTACTGATTAAATAAGATGTTAATTATATTCGGCAGCTATCTTAGCCTGATCAATTCCTAATGTGTATCTGACTCTAGGCGTAAAAATTACTACAACATAACCACAAAATTACTATAAACAAAATCCGTCAAACGAGCTAATTTAGATATAAGTTTCTGAGAGTGGCAGTGATGTTATTAGAATTAAAGCGCATCTATGTTCCACCTGGACAAAAAGTATTGCTGCGAGATGTAACTTGGCAAGAATTAGAAACTATTCTGGAAGATTTAGGAGAACATCGCATAACCCGCATTGCTTATGATAGGGGAATTCTAGAAATTATGACCCCATTGCCGGAACATGAATATGGCAAAGAAATTATCAGTGATTTAGTCGAAGCACTTTTAGAAGAATTAGATATCGAGTTTATTAGTCTCGGTTCTACAACATTCAAAAATCAATTCATGGCTCAAGGTATAGAGCCTGATCAGTGTTTTTATATTACCAACGAGTCTAAAATTCGTGGCAAGGAGCGACTAGATTTAACTGTAGATCCTCCACCAGATTTAGCCTTAGAAATTGATATTACTTCTCGCACCCATCCCAATATTTATCAATCGCTCAAAGTTCCAGAACTTTGGCGGTTTGAAAAAGGTAAACTACAAATTAATGTTTTGCAGGATGGTGTTTACATAGATTCTCAAACCAGCTTAAATTTTCCTAACTTGTCTTTAATTGATGTTATACCCCAACATCTTGAGCAAAGCAGAATCATTGGCAAAAATACCACAATCAAGAATTTTCGGATTTGGGTAAGACAGCAGCTAAAACAGTCATAAAATTGGTGACTCACGATGACAGCTATAGTTAAAGAAATCACCACATTAGAAGAGTTTTTGAAACTTCCATACATAGATGAGTCACCAGCATGGGAGTATATTAACGGACAGACAATTCAAAAAACTATGCCGGGTGGGAAACATAGCCTTTTACAAAAACGTTTAGTGGGAGTGATTGACACAGCAGGAAGTAATTACGAAGCTTTTCCTGAATTACGTTGTACTTTCGGTAATCGTTCCATAGTTGCTGATATTGCAGTAATTGCTAGTCACCAAATCCCAGTAGATGAAAATGGCGATATTACTAGCACTGGGATTAATTTTGCACCAACTTGGATAATCGAAATTCTTTCGCCTGATCAAAGTCAAACTAGGGTGACAGGCAATATTCTGCACTGTATGAGAAATGGTACGCAACTAGGATGGTTAATAGATCCTTATGAACGTTCAATCATAGTTTATCAGTGCAATAGTTTGCCAGATATATTATCTGGAGTAGATGTATTACCAGTCCTAGAAGGTATAAATTTAACGTTTACTGTTGATGATATTTTTGCTTGGTTACAAAGAGTCAGCTAAGAGATGCAATTAATTTCACAACCCTTTCTTTCACTTCATCGCGGACTCGACGAAAGGTTTCTATAGATTCTCCTGTTGGATCATCTAATTGCCAATCTTCAAATACTTCTCTAATTACCCAAGATTCTGGCAAATTCACACCGCAACCACATAAAGAAATGACCATATCGTAATTTTCTGGGTTAAATTTATCTAAAGGTTTAGAAGTCTGTTGACTAATATCAATGCCAATTTCTGACATGACTTCCACAGCCATTGGATCTACTTCATTGATTGTTAAACCGGAACTGGTGACAGTAATCTTTCCTTCTCCTAATATTCGTGCAAATCCCTCTGCCATTTGAGAACGGCGGGAATTATGCTCGCAGACAAACATCACATTTTTCATAAATGCTCCCTCTAAAAGTTAACAGAGGCGAAAGTCACCTCTGTTAAGAAATTTATATCTATGCACAACACGGCTTGTTAACAGTCTGAACTTCTTCTACAGCAGCAGTATTTACTAAATTCTTCTCTGGTGCTGTGTCTGCTACTTTCACTACAAACACCTCCCAACGATTGCCATCTGGGTCTGTCACCCACACTTTATCTTGCAAAGCGTAGCAACAATCAGTATTATCCTCTGTAAATAATGCTAGTCCCGCATCTGTAAAACGTTGGATGGCCGATCGCACTTCTTGGGTACTTTCAACCTGTACACCTAAATGAGATAATGCGCCACTAGTCTGCACGCTATTTGTTAAATTCAGTGTCAGGTTTAAAGCTGGGTTGGGGATATCAAATTTGGCGTAGTCAGCTTTGTATTTTACAGGTTCTAAGCCAAACATAGCCTGATAAAAGGTCACGGACTTCTCAATATTAGTCACATTCAACGCGACATGAGTTTTCATCACCGTCATCATCTTTCCTCCGAATCTCATGGAAAATATTGATGTTTATCAATATTTATCTATATCAATATATTGGCAGAATATATTGATAGATGTCAATATAAGAGTATGAACTTTCCTCAACCAATGTCTAATTGTTGTAAGTCGGTACTTTCAGGATTGATTAAGCCTGAAGAAGCAGTCCAAACGGCCACTATCTTTAAAGTTTTGGGAGAACCAGCGCGCTTGCAATTGCTAAGTTTTATAGCGAATCAGCCCACCGGTGAAGCCTGTGTATGTGAGTTAACAGAACCTCTTGGACTATCCCAACCGACAGTCAGCCATCATCTGAAGGTGTTGTATGAAGTGGGTTTATTGGCTAAAGAGCGACGCGGAACGTGGATGTATTATCGGCTGATACCTGAACGGATTGAGGCTTTGCGAGAGGCTTTGAAGTTACCTCATAAAACAGGGGTGTAGGGGTGTAGGTAGGGCTAATTCATTGTCAAAAGAGAAAAAAGTTTATTGAGATCATGGCAGAAAAATCGAAGTGCTTTGGTCAATGAGCGATAACCCTGGATACGGAGTAGATTAATGACAAAAGTACGAATAATTGACCAGTTAGTAGCCGCATTATATGCACGAATTGGAGCAGTATCTTCAC